>NNBV01004668.1_pt1 | contig 231981 bp, 236 predicted proteins | sample 1173771 | NCBI WGS metagenome assembly NNBV01 (sample SAMN07173938, study PRJNA388173) | plant metagenome | isolation source: symbiotic tissue sample KVS11 | place: Norway: Troms, Kvaloya island | reverse complement strand
GGCGCTGGGSCGTTCCCGAGSSGGMCTGMCCRGCMAGTRKCATATCGCCGTCGACGCKCTGKGCCGGCCGTTGCGCTTCCTCCTCRCCGGCGGCCAGGCGAACGACGCCGCTTATGCCCTCCCCCTCATCGCCGGCCTGCAGCCCAGCCACGTCATCGCCGACAAGGCCTATGACGCCCACGCCATCCTCGACCAGATCGAGGCGATCGGCGCCGTCCCGATCATCCCGCAGCGCTCCTGCATGAAGCGGAGCCGCGCCTTCGACCCCAAAATCTACAAGGAACGCAATAGGATCGAGCGAACCATCGGCCACCTCAAGCAGATCAGGCGCATCGCAACACGATATGACCGCCTGCCCGAAAACTACCTCGCAACGCTCTACCTCGCCTCGCTCAGCTTCTGGTGCTGAATGTCGAATCAACCTAGGCCTGCGCCCGGGCGATATAGCGCTCGACGTTCCTCGCCATCACGTCGAGCGGGGCGTTGCCGCCCAGGATCACCGCGTCGTTGAAGCCCTTCAGCGAATAGCGCGGGCCCAGCGCCGATTGCGCGCGGGCCCGCTGGCGGACGATTTCGCTGTGCCCGACCTTGTAGCCGCAGGCCTGTCCGGGCCAGCTGCAATAGCGGTCCACCTCGCTCGCGACTTCCTCGGGCTTCGAACCGTTGCGTTCGACGAAGAAGGCGCGGCCCTGCGCGCGCGTCCAACGCTTGTGGTGGAGGCCCGTGTCGACCACCAGCCGGCAGGCGCGGAAGGCGAGGCTCTGGAGATAGCCGAGCTGGCCGACCTCGAATCCGTCGTAGGCTCCCAGCTCGTCGGCGAGTTGCTGTGCGTATAGCGCCCAGCCTTCGGAAAAGGCGTTGAAGGCCAGAATCGAGCGGATCAGCGGCAGCCGGTTGGAGTACTCTCCCTCCCAGACATGGCCGGGAATGGTCTCGTGATAGGCGAGATCGGCGAGATCATACTTGCGGTGAAGATCGGTGGTCCTCAGGTTGATCCACATCCGGCCCGGGATCTTGCCGTCCTTGCTGCCCGCGCCGCCATAGGCGCCGGGGCCGCCGGGTTCCTCGGCGGGAGGCAGGCGGCGGATTTCCATATTGGGATCGACCAGCGTGCCGAAAGCGCGCGGCATCTGCGCCTTGGTCCAGGCGACACGATCTTGGAGGAAATCCATGATCTCCTTGCGGCCGGGATCGCCCGGCGCGAATTTGTAGCGCGGATCCTCCCCCAGCGCCTGCATCCGCTCGCCCACGCTCCCCGTGGTATAGCCGATCCTGCGCAGGATGGGGTCCATCCGGGCATGGAGCGAGGCCAGCTCGTCGAGACCCTGCTGGTGGACCTGATCGGGAGAGAGCGACGTGGTGGTGCTGGCGCGCAGCGCCCAGGCGTACCATTCATCGCCGCTCGGCTGCGCCCAGATACCGGCGGTGTCCCTTGCCGCCGCGCGCTCCAGCTTCAGCTCGGCGAGCTGCCGTTCGAGCGCGGCGCGCACCGGGCCGGTGACAAGCGCCTGACCCCGCGGGGCGAAGGCGGCCCCGATCCTTGGCGCCGCGCGCGTCAGCGGCGCGACCATCGAGCCGCCGCCGCGCACGTCGGCCAGCGTGGTCTCCATGGCCGAAATCGCCTTGTCGAGCAGGAACCCGGGCGGGACCACCCCCATGCCGCGCGCCGCGCGCATCCGCTCGAGCTCGCCGTCGAGAGCCGGGGGCAGCGCTTCAAGCCGGGCGAGGTAATACCCACCATCGGCGGACGTTTCGAGCGGCTGCGTCGAATCGAGGAAGCGCGGCATGTCGAGATAGGTCCCGACATTCTGGATCACGACATAGGGCGTATTGCGCCAGCTCCCCACGGCGACGTCACCATAGGGCAGGGCAAACCCGTCGAGTGCAGTCGCATAGGCGCTCTCGACCACCTCGAGGCTGGTGACGGTGTCGGGGTCGAGCCCAGCCCGAGCGACCGCTCGCACACGCGCAAGGTCTGCGCGCAGGGTCTGGGCGAAAGCGGCCTGGCCGCGCCGCGACCGATCCTCCAGCCGACCACGCAGAGCGGCGTGGACGCCCGTGTCGACACCCAGGCTGGTCGCGCGCTCGGGCTCATGAGCAAGCAGGTTGTAGGCGATTTCGTCGAGCAGCCCGGCAACATCGGCGTTTGCCGGGCGCGGGACCGTGGCGCAGCCGCCAAGCGCAAACAGGGAAACGCCGCCAAGCCCGGCGCCCATTCGAGCAAGGGCCTGGCGGCGAGTGAGTTCTATCGTCGATGCCGTCATCGCGGCAGCTCTGCCCGGGCGGATCGGGATTTGTCAAACTCAGCGCAGGCTTGCGGGCACCTCGCCGCCATTGTTCGCCAGCTCCTGCATGACGCGCTGGTGGAGCCAGACATTGTCCTGGGCACTGCCCGAATAATTGTCGCGGCCCATCTCGGTCGCCAGAGCCTTGCGGCTGTCGTAGTCGGAATCGACATTGATCAGCTTCATCAGATCGACGATCGAGGTGCGCCAGTTGAGCCGGTCTGCGCCGGGCATCGAATCGAGGCTGTTTTCGATGTTGACGAGCGTGGTCTGCTGCGGCCGAGCGGGAGCGACGACGGGCGCGTCGGCATAGGCGTTGCCGGTCGGCGCGGGCGCGGGTGCAGGCGAGGGTTGGCTCTGGGCCTGGGCCGGGGCCTGGGCCTGGGCCTGCGCCGTCTTGCCGAAGATCGCATCCCTGATCTTTCCGAAAATGCTCATTCGCCCGTCTCCTTGCCGGTCGCGGGCGAACCGTTACGCCGCGCTGCGCATCTCAACGGCGCGACGCGGCCTGGAGTTCCGGGCCTTGGTCTGGGCGGACCAGCGCGCTAGAGTCAGATGACATGGCGCAACCTTACGTCATCTGGCTCTGAGCGCGGGGCGTGGCCGATCTCGCACTCTCGCTGACCATGCTCGCCGCGCTGGCGTTGATCGCGGGCGCGGTGGTCCTGTTCCGGAGCGGCGACCGGCGCCGCGCGCTGTTGATGGCGCTGGCGGCAGTGGTGGCGCTGGCCAATGTCGCGATCTGGAGCTTGCCCGCGCCCCAATCCGCCACCCAATCCGCCACCCAGCACCGCTAGATTATCCGGAAAGGGTTCTGTCGCAACTCCATCCGTTCAGCGGATCGGGCAGGCAGGATCGAGGCGGAAGTTGAGGTAGTTGTTCACCGAAGCCATCAGCTCGGCCTGCTCATTCTCGAAGAAATGGTTGGCGCGCGGAATTTCCTCGTGATGGATGGTGATGTGCTTCTGCGTGCGCAGCTTGTCGACAAGCTTCTGGACCGAATTGGGCTGCACCACGGTGTCGCCCGCGCCCTGGATGAAGATGCCGCTCGCCGGGCATGGCGCCAGAAAGCTGAAATCGTACATGTTGGCGGGGGCCGAGATCGAGATGAAGCCGCGGATTTCCGGGCGGCGCATCAGCAGTTGCATGCCGATCAGCGCGCCGAAGCTGACGCCCGCCACCCAGGTGGTCTGCGCCTCGGGATGGATCGACTGGACCCAGTCGAGCGCGCTGGCCGCGTCGGACAGTTCGCCGATGCCATTGTCGAAGCTGCCCTGGCTCTTGCCCACCCCGCGGAAGTTGAATCGCAGCGTCGCAAATCCCCGGTCGACGAAGGTCTTGTAGAGCGCCTGGGTGATCCGCTCGTTCATCGTCCCGCCGCCGTGGGGGTGCGGATGGAGGATCATCGCAACCGGCGCGCGCGGGCGGCGGGCAGGGGCGAAACGGCCTTCGAGGCGGCCTTCGGGGCCGGGGAAGATGACTGATGGCATGGAAAACCTGTCCGAATTTCGCTGGCGCGGGTGCGGCTGGCCCTCGCGAAGGGCTGCGCTATATAGGGCGCGCCGTCCAGATCGCAATCTTTTAGGGGCCGCGTCCCATCCGCGAACGCATCTACCTCGACCACGCCGCCACCACTCCGCTGCTCCCCGAGGCCAGGGCGGCGATGGAGGAGGGATTCCGGCGGTGGGCCAATCCCTCGAGCCCGCATGCCGAAGGCCGCGCGGCGCGCGCCGTGCTCGAGGACGCGCGCGAGCGGATCAAGGCCGCACTGGGGTGGGACGGGGAGCTGATCTTCACCTCGGGCGCGAGCGAAGCGCTGGCGATCGGGCTGAACCGCGCCAGCCGTGCACGTAAATTCGCGAGCGCGGTCGAGCACGATGCGGTTTTTCGAGCGGCCCCCGCGGCCCATCTCCTGCCCGCTTGCGCGGGCGTCATCGAATTGCCGGACGATTTGTCGGACGCCGTGGTCGCCATCCAGCAAGTCAATCCGGAAACCGGGACCATGCTGCTGGAGACGGGGGACGTGCATGGCGATGTCGTGCGCCGGGGCGGTGTCCTGCTTGCCGATTGCTCGCAAGGCGCCGGCAAGTTGCCCTTGCCGGAGTGTGACCTGGCGGTGATCAGCGCGCACAAGCTCGGCGGACCGGTGGGGATCGGAGCGTTGCTGGTTCGTGACTTCGCGCTGCTCGAGCCGACCGGCGGTCACGAGCGCGGCTATCGCACCGGGACCGAGAACATGCCCGCCGCGCTCGGCTTCGCGGCCGCGCTGGAGACCGGCGGCCCCCTCCGCTGGGCAGAGCAGCAGGAAATGCGCGCCTACCTCGGCCAGCGATTGTCTGAGGTCCGGCTGATGACGGGGCGGGCGCATTGCGACCACATCCTGGCCCTGACCCATCCCTTTCTCAGCGCACACGCCCAGCTCATCGGTCTGGATGCGCTCGGCATGGCGGTCTCCGCGGGCAGCGCATGTTCGTCAGGCACCATCAGATCGAGCCGGGTTCTGGAAGCATTTGGAGTGGATGCCGACACCGCCGCCCGCACCATCCGGATCAGCCTGGGATGGAGCACGACCCGCGCCCAGGTGGAACGGTTTTGCCAGGCCTGGCTCGGCCTGGGGCGGACGCCGGCATGATCTATCTCGATTATCAGGCCACCACCCCGCTGGCGCCGGAGGCCCGGGAGGCAATGCTGCGCTGGCTGGGAGGGCCCGGGAGCGATGGCTTCGGCAATCCCCACAGCGCGCACCGGATGGGGCGGATGGCGCGCGCCGCGGTGGAGCTGGCGCGCGAGCAGGTCGCGGCGCTGTTTCCCGGCGGCGGACGCGTGATCTTCACGGGCGGAGCGACCGAGGCGCTCAATCTTGCGATCCGCGGCAGCGGGCAGGGAGGGATCGTCGCCATTTCGGCGATCGAGCATTCGGCGGTGGCCGACACCGCCCGGGCGGTAGGCGAGGCGCACATCATTCCGGTCGATACCCAAGGCGTGGCCGATCCCGCGGCGCCGCTTCCCGACCGCACTCGCCTGGTGGCGGTGATGCAGGTCAACAACGAGATCGGCACCCTTCAGCCGATGGCCGAATGGGCGTCGCGCGCCCAGGCGGCGGGCGCGCTGCTGCTGTGCGACGCCGTGCAGGCTTACGGCAAGCTGCCGGTGGCGGACGCCGACCTCGTCGCGATCAGCGCGCACAAGTTTCATGGGCCCAAGGGCATTGGCGCCCTGTGGATACGCGACAGTGTCAGGCTGGCAGAAGTCCAGACCGGCGGAGGGCAGGAATTCGGCCTGCGCTCGGGCACGCTCAGCCCGGCGCTGATCGCCGGCATGGGCGCGGCGGCAGAGCTCTGCGCCAGGCGAATGCCCGCGGATGCGGCGCATATCGAAGCACTGTGGCGGCGGGCCGGCGACGTGTTCGCGCGCTGGACGCTCAACGGCGGCGCCGTCACCCGCTGGCACGGCAACCTCAACATTCGTATGGACGGGCTCGACGTCGCGCGGCTGATGAGCGATTGCCGCGAGATCATGTTCTCCGCCGGCAGCGCCTGCGCCAGCGGATCTGGTCGCCCCAGCCACGTGCTGAAGGCGATCGGCCTCAGCGATGCGCAGGCGAAGAGCTCGCTTCGCCTCGGTTTCGGCCGTTACACCACGCTGGACGAGATCGAAGAGGCTGCAGACAGGATCAACGCCGCGGCACAGGCCCAAGGGCTGTGAAGGTCCGCTTCACCACTCCCGGCGGAGAGGACGTCATGGCGGAGGGCGCGCCGGGCGACATCCTGCTCGATATTGCCCAGGCGGCAGGCATGGCCCTCGAGGGTACCTGCGAGGGGCAGATGGCCTGCTCGACCTGCCATGTCATCGTCGCGCCCGAATGGTTCGACCGTCTGCCCCCCGCCAGCGAGGAGGAGGAGGACATGCTCGACCTTGCGGCGGGCGCCCGGCGCACGAGCCGCCTCGCCTGTCAGATCGTGCTTGGCGAAGCGCTCGATGGGCTCGCCGTGACCATCCCGGCCGTGGCTCACGACCGGCGAAGGTTCTAGCGGAGTGACTTGTCGCCGCCACGTTCCCGTCAAACGCTGCGGAAACCGCGACCGCCGCCAGGGGTTGTGAGAGAATGCACTATCGCACTCCGGCGCGGCCTGTTCCCCCGTGACCCCCCGCTGGCCCTCCATCCTGTGGGTCGTTCGCCACGGCCAGAGCGCGGGCAACGTCGCGCGCGACGAGGCCGATGCCGCTGGAGCGCACCGCATCGCGCTGACCGCGCGCGATGTCGATATCCCGCTGTCCGGGCTGGGCCGCGAGCAGGCGCGGGCGCTTGGCAAATGGTTCGCGCGGCGCGGGGTGCGCCCGGACGTCATGCTCGCCTCGCCCTATCTGCGCGCGCAGGAGACAGCGCAATTGTTCCGCGCCGCCGGCGGCTGCGCCCCCGACGAGCCGATCTGCGTCGACGAGCGGCTGCGCGAGAAGGAGTTCGGCGTCCTCGACGGCCTGACCCCTGCGGGCATTCGTGAATTCGCCCCCGACCAGGCCGAGTTCCGCACCCTGCTCGGCAAGTTCTATCATCGGGCGCCCGGCGGTGAGAGCTGGTGCGACGTGATCCTGCGGCTGCGCTCGCTGCTCGACACGGTGTCGCTGCACTATGGCGGTCGCCCGGTGATGATCGTCGCGCATCAGGTGGTGGTGTTGTGCCTGCGCTATATCATCGAAAACCTCACCGAAGCCGAAATCCTGGCGATCGACAAGCTCGGCGATGTCAGCAATTGCGGGGTCACCGAATACCGTTTCGACCCTGCGGTGGGCAAGGGCGGCAATCTGGTGCTCGCCGAATACAACGTCACCGCTCCGCTGGAGGACGACCATACCGCCGTCACCAGCGCGCCCGACGCCATGGTCGCCGCGCGTGGCTGAGGACGACGCCGTTCCCATCGATGCCGCATGGCTGCGCGAGCATCCGCTACCCCGCCACGGCGAGGGCACCGACAAGAACAGCCGCGGCCATGTCGTCGCCATCGGCGGTTCGCGGCGAGTGCCCGGGGGGCTGCTGCTGACCGGCGAAGCGGCGCTGCGGGCGGGCGCGGGAAAGGTGCAGCTCGCCACCATTGCAAGCTGCGCCCTGGGGCTGGGTCTGGCGCTGCCGGAGTCCGGTATCATCGCGCTGGAGGAGACTGCCGACGGCGAGATCGACGCCGCCCGGATCGCCCCGCTCGGCGAGAACCTCGAGCGCTGCGACAGCGTGCTTGTCGGGCCTGCGATGGGCTCGGCAGGGTGCGCCGGCGCCCTGCTGGATGCGCTCTTCGCTGACCGGCTCGAGCGGCAGACGGTGCTCATCGACGCGGTCGCGCTTCACGCGGCGCGCGAGCGAGAGGGGCGGCTGCGCGCTTATCGCGGGGCGTTGATCGTCACCCCCAACCCCGACGAACTCGCGAGTTACCTGGACTGCGACGAAGCCAGGATCGTCGGCGATCCCGCTGGATGCGCGCGCGAGACCGCCGAGCGGCTGGATGCCGTGGCGGTGTGCAAGGGGGGCGACACGCTGGTGGCCAGGCCCGACGGGACATTGTTGCGCTACGAGGGCGGCGGCGTCGGCCTGGCGACGGGCGGATCGGGCGACGTCCTCGCCGGGATCATCGCCGGGCTGACCGCGCGGGGCTGCGATCCGCTTGTCGCGGCCGCCTGGGGCGTATGGCTCCACGGCGAGGCTGGCAGGCGGCTGGCGGAGCGGACCGGCCCCATCGGTTTCCTGGCGCGCGAGCTGCCGGCGCTGGTGCCGGAGCGCATGCAAGCGGCGAGCTGATACGCGCTCGGCCCGGCACCGCGATCCCTCATTCAGGCCGACCGCGCGAGGGCATGGCGTCGCGCCTTGTCCCGCAAGGCGTGGGGAACCCCAGGCTTACAGATTGCTAGCCGGGGCGAGCCGCTGATAGGGCGGGTCCGAACCTTAACCCAGGCCCGCTCGCGCTGAGCCTGTCGAAGCACACGGTCGCCACGTCTGGCCCTTCGTCCTTCGACGCGCTCAGGACCAGCGGCACTTCGAGTTCGTGATGTCCGACGCCGACCTTACCGAGAAAGACCCCTTCGACGCGATCGTCGATGCGCCGTTCGATAGCGCGCTGAGCGAGCGCTATCTCGTCTATGCGCTGTCCACGATCACCGCGCGCTCGCTGCCCGATCTGCGCGACGGGCTGAAGCCGGTCCACCGCCGGCTGCTGTGGGCAATGCGGCAGTTGAAGCTCAATCCCAACGACGCGTTCAAGAAATCTGCCCGCGTGGTGGGCGACGTGATCGGCAAGTACCATCCGCACGGCGACCAGTCGGTCTATGACGCCATGGTCCGCCTCGCGCAGGATTTTTCGCTGCGCTATCCGCTGGTCGAAGGGCAGGGCAATTTCGGCAATATCGACGGCGATAACGCCGCTGCCTACCGCTACACCGAGGCGCGGCTGACCAGGACCGCGCTGCGCCTGATGGAGGGGCTCGACGAAGGCACCACCGATTTCATCCCCACCTACAACGGCGAGGAGGAAGAGCCCGAGATCTTCCCCGGCCTGTTTCCCAACCTGCTCGCCAACGGCGCCAGCGGAATCGCGGTGGGCATGGCGACCAACATCCCCAGCCACAATGTCGCCGAGGTGATCGACGCCACGTTGGAGCTGATCGACAACCCGCATGTCGAGCATGCGCGGCTGATGGAGCTGTTTCGCGGCCCCGATTTCGCCACCGGGGGGCTCGTGGTCGACAGCGCGGCGGCAATCTCCGCCGCTTATGCTACCGGGCGCGGCAGCTTCCGTGTGCGGGGCCGTTTCGGGTCGAGCGAAGCGGGGACCGAGGCCGATCGCGAAGCCGGCATCGAGCGGCTGGGGGGCGGACAGTGGCAGCTGGTGGTCAGCGAGATTCCCTATCAGGTTCAGAAGGGCAAGCTGATCGAAGAAATCGCGCAGCTCATCGCCGACAAGAAGCTCCCGATCCTCGAGGATGTGCGCGACGAAAGCGACGAGGCGATCCGCATCGTGCTGGTGCCGCGCAGCCGCAACATCGATCCCGATCTGCTCAAGGAAAGCCTCTACAAGCTGACCGATCTCGAGGTGCGCTTCGGGCTCAACCTCAACGTTCTCGACGCGCAGCCCGGCCCGGATGGCGAACGACGGCGCGTGCCAATGGTGATGGGCCTCAAGGAGCTTCTGACTCACTGGACCGCCAGTCAGATCGACATCCTCCAGCGCCGCAGCCGCCACCGGCTGGAGCAGATCGCCCGCCGGCTGGAGCTGGTCGAGGGCTACATCGTCGCCTTCCTCAACCTCGATCGGATCATCGAAATCATTCGCGCCGAGGACGAACCCAAGCCGGTGATGATGGCGGAGTTCGCCCTGACCGACCGCCAGGCCGAGGCCATCCTCAACATGCGGCTGCGCAGCTTGCGCAAGCTCGAGGAAATGGAGCTGCGGGCCGAGCGCGAGGCGCTTCTGAAGGAGCGGGAAGACCTTCTCGATCTGCTCGATAAGCCCGTCAAGCAGCGCAACCGCTTGAAACGCGATCTCAAAGCCCTCCGCCGCGACTATGCCGAGGACACCGCGCTCGGTCGCCGCCGCACGACCATCGCCGAAGCGGCGCCGACCGCCGTGTTCAGCATGGACGCCATGATCGAGCGCGAGCCGGTGACGGTGATCCTCTCGCAACGGGGCTGGATCAGAGGCGCGCGCGGACACCTGCCGCTCGATCAGGACTGGAAGTTCAAGGAGGGCGACGGCCCCGCCTTCGCGCTGCACGCGCAGACCACCGACAAGCTGCTGCTTGCCGCGGCGGACGGGCGCTTCTTCACGCTGGGCGCCGACAAGCTGCCAGGCGCGCGCGGCTTCGGCGAGCCGGTGCGCAACACGCTCGACCTCGATGCCGAGGCGGGCATCGTCGCGGTGGTCGTGCACAAGCCGGGCCAGCGCCTGCTGCTTGCCGCCGACAACGGGCGCGGCTTTGCGGCGACGACCGACGAGCTGCTCGCCGAGACGCGCAAGGGGCGGCAGGTGGTGAATCTCAAGGACGGGGCGAAGCTCGCCGTCGTGCGCCCGATCAACGCCGCGCACGATCACGTCGCGGTGGTGGGCGACAACCGCAAGCTCGTGGTGTTCAACCTCGACGAGCTGCCCGCGCTCAGCCGCGGCCAGGGCGTGACGCTCCAGCGCTACCGCGGCGGGGGGCTGGCGGACGCAACCACTTTCACGCTGGCCGAAGGGCTGAGCTGGGCGATGGGCGGCGAAAGCGGCCGCACCCGGACCGAGCCCGAAATGTGGCAATGGAAAGTCGCGCGCGGCGGCGCCGGCCGGATGCCGCCGCAGGGCTTCCCACGCGACAACAGGTTCGGGTGAGGAAGGCACGGATCGCCTGTTCTCTTTCGATCGGTTCGGGTACCAGCGCACCCGGAGGAAATCCATCCAGTCCCCGCCCGTGGTGAGCCGGCCGAACCACGATCAGCGAGGCGGCTGCCTCTATTCCCGGTTCGGCCTGAGCGCCTCGCCCACCAATTCCTCGATCCTCGCCGCATCCGGGAAGCCCTCCTCGACCCAGCGCCGCTCAACTGCCTGCATGATCCGGGCGACCTCCGGTCCCGCGGCCACTCCGCGCGCGACGATCTCGCCGCCCTTCAGAGGGAACAGTGGCACATCCCAGCCGCTCAGCGCTGCTCCGTCCCCGCCCGCGAGCAACAGCCGGTCGCGCGCGCATGCGATGCCTTCGCGATAGGCTAGCGCGCGCGGCTCGGTGGCGTCGCTGGCCTTGCGCTCGGCGGCGCAGACGAGGCGCGCGCGCTGCTGCTTCGACAGCCGCAGACGGGCGGCGACGGCTTCGGCCAGGGTAGGGACTGCGGGCACCAGCGCGGCAAGCCGACGCAGTGGGTCGGGCGCGGCGCTCTGGGCGCGCTCGGTCGCGGCCAGCGCTTCGAGTGCGTCCAGCTCGCGTCCCCGAGCCTCGGGCAGGACCACCGCCAACACGCCCGCATCGGCCATCAGGCGGACGGTCGGCGCCGGATCGGGGAGCGCGAGCAGCGCGAGCAGCTCCCCGCCGATCCGCTCGCGGCTGAGCCCCTTGAGCGTTCCGGCGAGCGCCGCGCAGGCCGCCAGCCCCTCCGCATCGGGTTCGCCGCCGAACCGCGCCTGGAAGCGGAAGAATCTGAGGATCCGCAAGTAATCCTCGCGGATTCGCTGCTCCGCCTCGCCGATGAACCGGACGCGGCGCGCCGCGAGGTCCTCCACGCCGCCGAAATAATCCGAGATCTCGAGCGTCTCGGGATGGAGGTAAAGCGCGTTGAGCGTGAAATCGCGCCGAGCGGCGTCCTCGCGCCAGTCGTCGGCGAAGGCGACGGTCGCGCGGCGGCCATCGGTTGCGACGTCGCGCCGCAGCGTCGTTACTTCGACCGGCCCGTCCTCCAGAATCGCGGTCACTGTGCCGTGGTCGATGCCGGTCGGGACGGTGCGGATGCCCGCCGCCCGGCAGCGGTCGATGACCGCCTCGGGCCGGTGCCGCGTCGCGCAGTCGATGTCCTTGACGGGCTCGCCAAGCAGGGTGTCGCGCACCGCTCCGCCGACCCAGCGGATATTTCCCGCGCCCAGCGCGCGCGTCAGCAGCGCGAGGCCGGCGCGGCCAGTCCACTCGTTGGCGGGGAGCACCGTCATCGCCGGCTCACATAACGCTCCAGGCCAAGCGGCGCGAGAGGTTGGCGCAGATCGCTGCGGTCACGCCCCAGATGCGGTATCCGTCGTGATCCATCTCGTAAAATTGCCGCTCGGCGCCCTTCCAGAAGAGGGTGTTGCTGCGCCAGTTGCGTTCGTCCATCAGCAAACCCAGCGGCGCCTCGAACCAGCTTTCGACCTCGCGCCGGTGCGGACTCAGCGGGAGATCGGGCGGAATCACGCCCAGCACAGGGGTGATGTCGAAGCCGGTTCCGGTGCGATAGCGGTCAGTCGCGCCGATGACCCGCACCGCCGCCGGATCCAAGCCGAGTTCCTCCCACCCCTCGCGCAGCGCCGCGGCGACCGCGTCCTCGCCGGGATCGAGCTTGCCGCCGGGAAAGGCAACCTGGCCGGGGTGATCGCGCATGGTGCGCGGCCGCTGGGTGAGGATCACTCCAGGCCCGTCAAAATCGGGCCTACCGCTTCGCTGCTTGAGGCCCGTAGGCCGATCGGTGACGGCGATCAACACCGCCGCCTCGGCCGTGCGCTCGGCATCGGCGAAGCGGGCGTCGGACAGGAGCTCGAGCTCGCCGCGCGCGTGGCCATCCGCGAACAGGCGGGACAGGCGGTCGAACAATGCGCTCATGCGGGCACAAGCGAAAAATGCGCCCCGCCGCTGGCAACCGTGCTTCCATCGCCTTGCGCGAGCGCGATTTCGGCGAGCTGGRGCCACGTCGAGCGGTCGAGCCGCGCCTCGCAGCCGCTGCGGACCGCGAGATAGAGTGCGGGCGCCGCGGTGCTGCCGCGATTTTCCAGCCGGTGCTCGGCATCGGCCAGCACGATCTCGTCGGTGTTGAGGCGAAAGGCCAGCGATCCATCGCGGTGGACGCAATCCACGGCCACGAACGCCGCATCGTCGACCGCGATCGCCAGCCTCTGCTGAGGAGTGACCAGCCAGTGCCTGCCGGCGGGATCGCGCATCAGCAACGCGGCGAAGGCGCGGATCATGGCCGGGCGGGCGATCGGGCGGCCTTCGTGCCACCAGCTCCCATCGGCGGCGATCCGCATCCGGCTTTCGCCCACGCTCGCGGGAGTCCAGGTCTCGACCGGGGGCAGGCGCCGCGCGGCGACCGCTTCGGCGATCCCGGCAAGGCTCAGGCCGGCCAGATCGGGCGGAGGATCATAGGGCATCGGGCCGCGGTGCCAGATTTGCGCTCGCCGTCCAAGGCCCGAGCATCCCTTCCCGCGGGAGCACCGCCGGATTGTCAGCGCGCGCCAGCAGCCGCGCCGGATCGCCAGGACCGGGGCAGCGCCACCCGCCGGTATGGGCGGCCGAGAAGCCCCATTGCCCGTAATAGTCGAGATCGCCGATGAGCATTTGCGGCAGGCGCGTGCCGCCGCGCGACAATTCGTCGATGGCGCCCAGCGCGGTCGCGATCAGTGCCTTGCCGAAGCCTTCGCCCTGCCGCCCCGGCATCACCGCGACCGGCCCGACCATCAGCAACGGGTGCGCGCGGCCTTCGCCATCGGTCAGCGCGATCGGCCACAATTGGATCGTGCCGGTGAGATAATCGTCCTCGTCGAGCGCCGCGAAACTGAGGCCCGGCAGCCATTCCATCCCCTCGCGGATGCGATAGGCGGTCCGCCCGTGGCGGTCCGAACCGAAAGCGGCGTCGAGCAAGTCCTCGACCAGCGCGGGTCCGACCGCGGAGAGGGGCAGGATGGTGGGCATGAGGGTGCGCCAGTTAGGGTTGGCCGCACGAGGAGTCGAGGTGTGTTCGATGGTGAACGCACCGGGCGGGGATCGCCCGGGGCCGCCGACGATGCATCAAGAGAGCGGGCTCAGCCCGGCGTCAGACGCAGCAGCCGGCCGCCGGCTTTGTCCTCCAGCAGGAAGATCGCGCCATCGGGGGCTTCGATCACCTCGCGGATGCGCCGCTCCATCGGGTGGCGGGCAACCTCGCGGGCTCGCTCGCCGTCGAAGGCGACGCGCACCAGCACCGTCGGCTTCATGCCGCCGACGATCGCCTGGCCCTTCCATCCCGTGAACAGCTTGCCCGAATAGATGACGAAATCGCCCGGCGCGATGACCGGGTTCCAGCTGATCGCCGGGGCGGCGAATTCGGAGCGCGTCGAATGCGGCGGAATGACTCTGCCGTCGTAGTGATCCCCCTCGGACACCACCGGCCAGCCGTAATTGGCGCCCTTGCGCACGAGATTGATCTCGTCGCCCCCGGCGGGCCCGTGCTCGAGATTCCACAGCCGGCCTTGGGCATCGAAGGCAAGCCCGAGAGTGTTGCGGTGGCCCCAGCTCCAGATGTCCTGCGCCTTGCCCGCCTGGCCGGCAAAGGGATTGCCCGCCGCGGGGGTGCCGTCGAGATTGAGGCGGACGATGCTGCCCAGGTTGTTGGTGGTGTCCTGCGCCGGCTCCATCTTCTGCCGGTCGCCGCTCGCCACGAACAGGTAGCGCCCGTCCGGGCTAACGGCGATTCGGTGCGAATAGTGCCCGCGCCCCGTCACCTTGGGCTGGCGCCAGATGACCGTCAGCCCCTCGATGCGCGTGTTGCCGCCCATCTCGTCGAGCACCAGCGTACCGCGTCCCACCACCGCGCCGCGCGTGTCACCCGGCCCGGCCTCGGCCCAGCTCAGATAGACGGGAAAGCTGTCGTCTTCGGGATCGGCGTCGGGACCGAAGGCGATGTCGCCGAGCCCGCCCTGGCCGCCGTAGTCGACCGCGGGCGCTCCGGCGACCGAACCCATGAGCTGCCCGGTCCCGTCGACCCATTTGATCGCACCCTTGCGCTCGGTGACGAGCAGATGCGCGGTTCCGGGGACAAAGGCGGCCGCCCAGGGTTCGTCGAACGTCGCGAGTTGCTCGATCTTGAAGCCATCGCCCGAGCTTTGCGAGGGGGCGGGGGTCGAGGCCGCTTCGCTATCCCCAAGCGAGGCCGCGCCGCAGCTTGCGAGAAGCGCCAGCGGGGATAGGATGGCGGCGGTGAGCGGGACTGTCTTCATGCTGGCGGGAATGCCCGAGCGCGGGCTTGGTGCCAAGGACTTCGTGATTGGCGTCGACGAGGCGGGCCGGGGGCCGCTCGCCGGGCCGGTGGTGGCGGCAGCGGTCGTGCTGTGCCGACCCTGCGTGCCGGGGCTCGACGATTCGAAGAAGCTGACGCGCGAGCAGCGCGGCGCGCTCGAGCCCCGCATCCGCCGCCGTTGCGCCTACGGCGTCGGAGTGGTCGAAGTCGAGGCGATCGACCGCATGAACATCTTCCAGGCGACGATGTGGGCCATGACGCAGGCCGTCGCGCGGCTGGTCGAGGCGCTCGGCCGCGAGCCCGACGCGGTGCTGGTCGACGGCAATCTCACTCCGCGCGGCCGCCATCCGGACTGGCGCTGGCCGGCGCGCGCTATCGTGGGCGGCGATGCCAGCGAGCGGTGCATCTCGGCCGCCTCGATCCTGGCCAAGGAGCACCGCGACCGGTTGATGCGGACCTATCACCTGACCCATCCAGACTACGGGTGGGAACGCAACATGGGCTATGGCACGCCCGAGCACCTCCACGCATTGCGCCAGCATGGCCCAAGCCCGCTCCACCGCCGCAGCTTCGCTCCCGTCGCCCAGCTCGAACTCGAGTTGAGCTGACACCCCCACGTCGTTCGACGCGCGGCATCGGCGGTTAATCCAGGGGACAGGTTTACACTTGTAGCCGATTGTCTACAGTCGTAGTCGACGAGTCGGGCAAGCCGCGACGAGCTACGGGCCGGGAGGACAGCGATGGGGAAACGAAAGGATGCAATCGGCGAGAGGATTTCCGACGCCGAGCATGCGGTGATGGAGGCGCTGTGGGATGAAAGCCCGCTGACCGCCGCCGAGGTCTGCGAGCGCATCTGCACCGCGCGCGACTGGTCGATGCCGACCGTCAAGACTCTGCTGTCGCGCCTCGTCACCAAAGGCGCGGTCGAGACCGAGGCCGATGGGCGTCGGTTCCTCTATCGCCCGACCATTGCCCGCTCGGATTATGTCGGGCACGAATCGCGCCGGCTGGTCGACCGCCTGTTCGCTGGCCGCCCCGCGTCGCTGTTCGCGCAGCTTGCCGAGAGCGAGGCGCTGACCGAGGAGGACCTGGCGGAAATCGAGCGCCTGCTGAAGGAGCTGCGGTCATGAGCGCCTTCCTGCTCGATACGCTGATGTGGACCGGCGTGCTCATCGCGCTGGTGTTGCTGATTCGCCGCCCGGTCGCGGCGCTGTTCGGGCCGACGGCGGCCTATGCGCTGTGGGCGCTGCCGGTGGCGCGGCTGCTCCTTCCCCCGCTGGTGCTGCCCGCCTGGCTCGCTCCCGCGCCAACGGCCGAACCGGTTCGACACGCCGACGTGGCGATCGAGGCGCCGTCGATGGCCGGTCTCCAGCCTCTTGCGGCCGCGCCATCTCCGCCCGCGCCGGCGTTCGACTGGAGAGCGCTCCTGCTGACGCTGTGGCTGACGGGCGCGGCCGTGTTCCTGGTGCGCCGCTATGCGCTTTATTTCGCGATGCGGCGCGAGCTGCTCGCCGAGGCCCGGCCGATGGGCGCGGCGGAACGGGTGCGGCTGGTCGAGACCCCCGCTGCCGCCGGCCCGGTCGCGTTCGGAGTGATAGACCGGGTCATCGCCCTGCCGCCGGGCTTCATGGCCGGGCACGACCGCGCCGCGCGCGATCTCGCGCTGGCGCACGAGCTGGCGCACCATCGCGGCCACGATCTCGTCTGCAACATGCTGATCCAGCCGCTGTTCGCGCTGCACTGGTTCAATCCGCTCAGCGTTCTCGGCTGGCGCGCGCTGCGCCGCGACCAGGAGGCGGCCTGCGACGCCCGGGTCATCGCGCAGGCCCCGCGCCAGACTCGCGCCGCCTACGCGGCGGTGATCGCGCGCTTTGCCGTTGAGCCGCGCCATGCCGCGCGCCTCGCGCTCGCCGCGCCGATGGCCTGCCCGGTGCTGGGAGACCGGTCGATCGTTCAGAGATTGAGGAGCCTTGCCATGTCGGATGTCTCCCCACGCCGCCGCTGGACCGGCCGCCTGCTTCTCGGCGCCGCCGCGCTCGCGCTGCCGCTGACGGGATCGATCAGCTACGCCCGGAGCGAGCCGGCACCGCCCGTTCCCCCCGCGCCGCCGCCCCCGGCATCCGCGCCTGCCGCGCCGGAAGCTCCGGCGCCGCCCGTGACAGTCACCGCGCCCGAGGCGCCGGCCTCCCCCGGCGTAATCGCGAGCGAGGATGGCAAGCGCCGCATCGTGCGCATCGAACGGATCGAAAAGGATGGGCAAGCGGTTGGCGGCGGAGAGCGCCGGGTCGAGCGTCGCGTGATCCTGCGCCGCGAGGCGGAGATGAGTGCCGCGCAGCGCGCCGAAATCGAGAAGGAGATGAAGGACCTGCGCGCCGATTTGCGCGATCTGGGCGAAATCCGGCACGAGCTGAGGCGGGGACGGGGCGAGCATGGCGAGCTCGGGCTCGAACTCAGGAGAGAGCTCGGAGAGGGTGGCGAGCTGCGCCGTGAAATTCGGATCGCCGTGGCCGGTGCGGTCCAGGCCCGCAATCGCGCGCTGGCGGCGGCCGCCGCCGCGCCGCAGGTGACGGTGCAGTGCCGCAAGGGCCAGCGGGAGGTCTCGGAAACCATCGAGGCGAAGGACGGGCGCCGCCACATCTTCGTGTGCGACTCGCTCGCCACCGCCGAGGCGAGGCGGGCCATCGCCATGGCCCGAGGCCAAATCACCAGGGTCCGCGAGCTCTCCGACAGGGAGCGGGCCGAAGCGCTCCGCTCGCTCGACGAGGCCGATCGCGAGTTACGCGCGGACTGAGGAAGCGACGCCTCGGCTTAACCGCGCGGCGGCCGGGCGCGCCCCTGCGCCCGGCCGCTTTCGCGCGAACTCGTTATTCCGGCGGTTTGACCGGCTGGGCAACGGGGGCCGGCCTCGCCGGCGCGTGGCAGCCGCGCTGAAGGCCCAGGCCTTTGAGAAAACCGCGCCGCGTCGCCCCGGCGAAAATCGCCACCTGGAGCTGGCGCTCGGCGCTCGCTGCGCCGCTGACCTCGCGGATCAGTCCTCGGAAGGGAATCAGCGCGCCGACCGCGCTCTGCGCCACCTTGCCCGCGGTCAGCCCCCCGCGCGCCGCGTCGGCGCGATCGAAGTCCGGCCCGAGCAGCCGGTCGAGCTCCTCAACCGCCGCCGCGACCTGGGCGCAGCGCGTCAGGCCCGCGGTGGCATAGGGGTCGCGGGCCGCGGCCTGGAGCACGGGCGGGATACCGTCCTTCAGGAGATTGAGGTCGCGCAGCGGCGTTTCCGCCACGCGCTCCGCGTCGGGACTGCGGTCGGTGACTGGCTCCGGTTGCTTGGGCGTCGGCCCCTGCTGGGCCGCCGCCGGTCCGCAACCCAGCAGGATCAGCGCCGCCATGGCCGCTCTATCGAACATTGGTGATCGCATCGCAGCTCCTGTCGTCTCCATCAAGGCCAAGCCGCAGGGCCTGGCTGCGCTGTGCGCTGGTGCCGTGGGTAAAGCTTTCGGGATTGGCGCGCCCGCCGGAAAGCCGGTCGTCGCCGATTGCCGCGGCCGCGTTCATCCCCTCCTCGATGTCGCCCGGCTCGATCAGATTGCGATTCTTGCCAGCCCACGCTCCGGCATAGCAATCGGCCTGAAGCTCGACCAGTACCTGGAGCTGGTTGGCGCCGCGCGGGTTCTGCTGCTGCGCGCTCTGGATCTGGCCCAGCACTCCGGTGACGTTCTGGATGTGGTGGCCGTATTCATGTGCGATCACATAATAGCGGGCGAAATCGCCTCCGGCGCCGAGCTGGCGCTCGAGCTGGTCGTAGAAGCCGGTGTCGATGTAGATCGTCTGGTCCCCCGGGCAGTAGAACGGTCCCATCGACGAGCTGCCCGAGCCGCAAGCCGTCCGCACCGCCCCCGAATAAAGGTCGAGCGTCGGCTGCTGGAAGCGCGCTCCGAACCCCTGCTGCTGGAAGGCCGCGCTCCAGGTCTCATTCAGCGATTGCAGTGCGTTGCAGGCCTCGGTGGCATAGGGGCCGCTGGTGCAGATCGCCTGCTCGTCGGTGTTGGCGGCGGCGCCCGCGACTTGCCCCTGCTGAACGCCCTGAACCAGGCCGGCAGTCTGCATCGGGTCCAGCCCGAAGAGAAAATAGCCGAGCGCGGCGATGATGATGGTGCCGCAGCCAAGCCCCCCGGCGCCGCCCCCCGGGAAACCGCCGCCGCCGCTCGATCGAACATTGATGTTGCCGGTGTTGAACGGATTGAGACGCATCCGGGCCCCCTCATTGACCGCGCCCGCTGCTTTGGCGATGGCGCGGGTTTATTGTCTGAAGCCTAAACCAATGGAGGGTCAAATGTTCCTTGCCGGAAAACGCGCGCTGGTCACCGGATCGACATCGGGCATCGGACTGGCGGTGGCGCGCGCGCTGCACGCCGAAGGAGCCGGGCTCGTCCTCAACGGCTTTGGCGATCCCGCCGAGATCGCGGCGCTGACCGCGGAGCTGGGCGCCAGTCATTCGGGCGCCGATCTCACCGATCCCTCCGCGATCGAGGCGATGATGGCCGAGGCCGGACCGGTGGACATACTGGTCAACAATGCGGGGATGCAGCACGTCGCCCCCGTGGACGAGTTCCCCCCCGCCAAGTGGGACACGATCATTGCGCTCAATCTTTCCGCCGCGTTCCATGCCATCCGCCTCGTGCTGCCGGGGATGAAGGCGAGGGGCTGGGGCCGGATCATCAACACCGCCAGCGCGCACAGCCTCGTCGCTTCGCCCTTCAAGACCGCCTATGTCGCCGCCAAGCATGGGGTGGCCGGGCTCACCAAGGCGGTCGCGCTCGAGATCGCCCAAAGCGGGGTGACGGCCAACTGCATCAGCCCCGGCTACGTCTGGACGCCGCTGGTCGAAAACCAGATCCCCGATACGATGGCCGCACGCGGGATGACGCGCGAACAGGTGATAAACGAGGTCCTTCTTGCCAAGCAGCCCACCAAGAGCTTCGTCCAGCCAGGGGACATCGGCGCGCTGGCGGTGTTCCTGTGCCGCGAGGAGGCCCGCAACGTAAACGGCGCGAACTGGAGCGTCGATGGTGGCTGGACGGCGGAATAATCGCAAAAGCTGTCCCAAGGCAGGGCAGTCTATTTCACCGGGCCGAAAGCGCTTCGCGAAAAATCCGTCGTGTGATACTCGCTCCGCGCTCCGCCGGGTTTATACAATACCCGAGAACGAGAGTGGTTAAATCGGGCGCTTCCCCCACGAGGAGAGCGCGGTGCGCAAGGCGATCGTAATTGCAGCAGGCTTGGCCCTCGCGTTTGCGGGGCCGGCGGCGGGCGCGGAATTGGCGCGGTTCCAGTTCAGCGCGTTCTTCGCCACCGGATCGGCGGGCGCGATCACGCTGAGCGGCACGTTCTCCGGCGAATTCGAGAATGGCCGGATCACCCGCATGACCGATATTCGCCTGTTTCGCGACGGTCAGGCCTTCCGCGGCAATGGCGCGCTGTTCACCGCTCAGTTCGACAAGCGCACCCGGCGCTGGGAGCAGGGCGGCTATCTGAGCCTCGACGGAGGCGACAACAACGTCATTTTCATCGATACCGACTATGCCGCCGGCGATGCGGGCTTCCTCAACTATTTCTATTCGGTGACGGGCATCGGCAATGCCGCATTTCAGCCCTCATTCTATCGCTACCGCGCGCCCGACACCAGAACCCTGACCATCACCCGCGTAGCCATGGCGAACGGCGTGCCCGAACCCGCGTCCTGGGCGCTGCTGATCATCGGCTTCGGCGCCATCGGCGCGGCGCTGCGAGGGCGCAGGCGCCTTGCGCCGGGCCTGACGTCCCCGCTCTCGTCTCCGACCTGACCCCACGTCACGGGCGAGTCTGCCCGGTCCCGCGCACCTGGTATTTGTAGGTGGTGAGCTGCTCGAGGCCAACGGGCCCGCGGGCGTGAAAGCGGCCCGTGGCTATCCCGATTTCGCCGCCCATCCCGAATTCGCCGCCGTCGGCGAACTGGGTGGAGGCATTGTGGATCACGATGGCGCTGTCGACTTCGGCCAGGAAGCGCGCCGCGGCGTCCGGGTCCTCGGTCAGGATCGCATCGGTGTGGTGCGAGCCGTGGCGGCCGACCCAGGCGATCGCTTCGTCGATCCCGCCGACCACCGCGACCGAGGCGACCGCGTCGAGATACTCGGCGTCCCAATCGCGTGCCGCGGCGGGCTCGATTCGCGTGTCGAGCGCGCAGGCTTCGGCGTCGCCGCGCAGCTCGCAGCGACCGGCGAACATCGCGGCCAGGGCAGGGATGAAATCGGGCGCGATCGCGCGGTCGACCAGAATGCTCTCGGTCGCGCCGCACACCCCGGTTCGCCGGAGCTTGGCGTTGGCGATCACGGCCAGCGCCTTGGCGCGGTCGGCCTCGGCGTGGACATAGCTGTGGCAATTTCCTTCGAGGTGGAGCAGCGTGGGGACTTTCGCCTCGCGCTCGACCAGGCTGGTGAGCCCCTTGCCGCCCCGCGGAATCACGAGATCGACCGTGCCGCCCGCGCCGCGCAGCAGCTCGGCGACGGCGCCGCGGTCGGCCGTGTCGACCGCCTGAACGGCGTCTTCGGGAAGGCCCGCCGCGGCGAGTCCGGCGCGCATCGCGGCGACGATCGCCGCGCTCGAGCGCGCGCTGTCGCGGCCGCCGCGCAGGATCACCGCATTGCCAGACTTGAGGCACAGCGCGCCCGCGTCGGCGGCGACGTTCGGCCGCGCTTCATAGATCATCCCGATCACCCCGAGCGGGACCGCCACTCGCTCGATAACCAGACCGTTGGGGCGAGTGGTGGCGACAAGCACCCGGCCGACCGGATCGGGGAGGGCCGCGATCGCCTCGATCCCCGCCGCCATCGCTTCGATTCGCTGCGGCGTCAGCGTCAGCCGATCAAGAAAGCTCGCCGCCAGGCCGGCGGCTTTCGCGGCGGCGAGATCGGCCGCATTGGCTTCCAGCAGCGCCGTCTGACCGGAACGCAGCCGTTCGGCCGCGGCGGCGAGGGCCGCGTCCTTGGCCGAGCGGCCGGCGCGCGCGAGCAGGGGCAGCGCCGCGCGGGCTTTCGCGCCAAGCTCGCGGACAAGCGTTGCGGCCTCGTTCATCGCACCGGTGTCGCGTCTTGCGGCCAGGCTGGCAAGGGCAACCGGGCTTGTCCGGGGGCAACCCCCGCTTTCGCGCCGGCTTCACTTGGCGTTCAGCGCGCCGCTGGCTATAGGCGCGCTCCATGACCATCCCCGCCTCGCGCCCCCGCGGCCGCGCCCGCCGCATTCTCGCCGCCTCTCTCATCCCGCTAGCGCTCGCCGCCTGCGCCACGCCGGGGAGCAAGAAGGGCGACACCGCCTATGTCGCGCGCGATGTCGAAACGCTTTACGCCGCGGCCAAGGAGCGGCTCGACAGCGGCCAGCCCAAGATCGCCGCCGCGCTGTTCGACGAGGTCGAGCGGCAGCATCCCTATTCGCCGTGGGCGCGCCGCGCGCAGCTGATGAGCGCCTTCAGCTACTATGCCGCCGCGGATTACAACAAGTCGGTCGAGGCGGCACGCCGCTTTCTCGAAATCCACCCCGGCAACAAGGACGCGCCCTACGCCTATTACCTGATCGCCCTCAGCTATTACGAGCAGATCAGCGATGTCGAGCGCGACCAGAAGATCACCCTCCAGGCCAAGACTGCCCTGCAGGAAGTCTCGCGCCGCTTCCCGGGAAGCGAATACGCGTCCGATGCGCGCCTCAAGCTCGACCTCGTCGAGGAGCATCTCGCCGGCAAGGAGATGGAGATCGGCCGCTATTACGAACGCAGCGGCAAATGGATCGCGGCGCAGGTCAAGTTCCAGAACGTGGTCGCCAATTACCAGACCACCAACCACACGCCCGAAGCGCTCTATCGGCTGGTCGAAACCAGCCTCTCGCTCGGTATCCCGGCCGAGGCGAAGAAATATGCCGCCGTGCTCGGCGCCAATTACCCGGGCAGCGAATGGTACCAGAAGGCGTATGGCCTGATGCAGAAGCACGCCTCCTCCGCCGTCGCCAGCTAGGCTCGAGAACCCTCGGGCCGCGTCCTCCTCGCGGCGGCGTGACGCGGGGCGCGGCTTGCGATAGACCGCGCCGATGCTGACGCGGCTTTCAATCCGGAACATCGTGCTGATCGAGGCGCTCGACCTCGAGTTCGGGCGCGGGCTGGGGGTGCTGACGGGCGAAACCGGCGCGGGCAAGTCGATCCTGCTCGATGCGCTGGGCCTGGTGCTCGGCAACCGCGCCGACAGCGCGCTGGTCCGCGGCGGCGAGGACAAGGCGGCGGTCACCGCCAGCTTCGAGTTCGCCGCGCTGCCGCCCGTGCTCGCGGCCATCCTTCATGACGCCGGAATCGAGATCGAGCACGGCGAGCCGCTGGTGATCCGCCGCCAGCTCAAGGTCGACGGCGGGAGCAAGGCCTGGGTGAACGATCAGCCCGTGAGCGCGGCGCTGCTGCGCGAGCTGGCCGGCTCGCTGGTCGAGCTCCACGGCCAGCACGACGACCGCGGGCTCGTCAACCCGCGCGGCCATCGCCTGCTGCTCGACCGCTACGCCGGCGCGGACGCCGTCGGCGTGGCCCGGGCGTGGGAAGGCTGGCGCGCGGCGGAAGCGGCGCTCGAAACGGCGCGCGCCGCGGTCAACACCGCCAAGGCCGACCAGGATTTGCTCCTGGCGCATCTGTCCGAGCTGACCGCGCTCGAGCCCAAGGCGGGCGAGGAGGTCCGCCTCGCCGGGACTCGCGCTGCGATGCAGAAAGGGGAAAAGCTGGCGGGCGAGCTCGAGGCGCTGCGCCACATCTGGGAGGGATCGGAGTCGCCGCTCGCAACCTTGCGCGTCGCGGCGCGTCGCCTCGACCGGATCGCCGCCGAGCACCCGTTGCTCGCCGAGGCGCTCGAAGCGCTCGACCGGGCAGTGATCGAGGCGGGTGAGGCGGAGGGGACCCTGCGCGCCGCGGCCGAGGCGCTGGTGTTTGATCCGCATGTCCTCGAGAATGCCGAGAGCCGCCTGTTCGAGCTGCGCGCGGTGGCGCGCAAGCACCGCTGCGAGGTGGACGAGCTGCCCGAAAGGATGCGCGCGCTGCGCGCCGCATTGGCTTCGATCGAGGGCGGCGAGGCCGAGCTCGACGCGCTCGAATCCGAAGCGCAGGCGGCGGGCGAGCGCTACCGCGCCCTGGCCGCAGCCCTGCGGACCGCGCGCCGGGCCGCCGCGCTGCGGCTCGACGCTGCCGTCGCGGCCGAGCTCGCCCCGCTCAAGCTTGATGCCGCGCGGTTTCTGACCGGCCTGACCGAGCTTTCGGCGGAGCGCTGGGGCCCACATGGCATGGACGCGGTCGAATTCCTGATCGCCACCAATCCCGGCGCCGATTTCGCGCCGCTGGGCAAGATCGCGAGCGGCGGCGAGCTGAGCCGCTTCATCCTCGCCCTGAAGGTCGCGCTCGCCGAGCAGGGCGGCGCGGCGACGGTGATCTTCGACGAGATCGACCGCGGTGTCGGCGGCGCGGTGGCCAGCGCGATCGGCGAGCGGCTGGCGCGGCTGGCGGACGGCGGGCAATTGCTGGCGGTAACCCACTCGCCCCAGGTCGCCGCCCGCGGGCAGAGGCATTATCTGATCGCCAAGACTTCCGAAGGCACCGTCACCCGCACCTCGGTCGCGCTGCTCGACGAGGTCGGGCGGCAGGAAGAGATCGCGCGCATGCTGTCGGGCGCGGAGGTCACGCCCGAGGCCAGAGCGCAGGCGGACAGGTTGCTGGAGGGGGCCTGAGCGCAGCTCGCGGTTCGTCCCAACGCGAAACTTTCCTACACCCCCGACGCTGTGCCATGATTGGAGCATGCCGACGCGATTTTCCCCGTGGTCCCCTCCCTGCCCGGCGGCCGCTGGCGGGCGGATTCTTTGTCCCTGGGACCGTGTAACAGGTGGTCCATGTCCTCCACGGAGGGGGCCGCGCGCATGATCGGGCGCGGCGAATCTCTCGTCTTCGTGGTGACGGGCCGGCAGGCGGATCTGGCCCCTGGCGGCGAAGCTGCGAAGCGCATCGATCCGCGGCATGGGCCCTTCGCCGCGCCGCGATCGGGCTTTACCGCAAGCTCGGTTTCCGCGAGCGGCGGGTCATGACGCTGACCGTGCTGGAGACGCTGTGATGGCCACGAAAGCCGACCTTCCCAGCGAAGCCGAAGCCGCCAACGAGCTGATGCGGCTCGCCAAGGCGATCGCCCGCCACAACCGGCTCTATCACGCCGAGGACGCGCCCGAGATCGGCGACGCGGAATACGATGCGCTGGTCCGTCGCAACGCCGAACTGGAAGCGGCCTTTCCGCACCTCGTCCGCCCCGACAGCCCGAGCGCGGCGGTGGGACACGAGGTCGCCGCCTCGCCGCTCGCCAAGGTTCGCCACGCGGCGCGGATGATGAGCCTCGACAACGCCTTTTCGGCGCAGGAAGTCGAGGACTGGGCGGCGAGGATGCGGCGCTTCCTTTCGCTGCCCGATGATGCCGCGCTGGCCTTTACCGCCGAAGACAAGATCGACGGCCTGTCCTGCTCGCTGCGCTACGAGCGCGGCCGGCTGGTGCGTGCGGCGACGCGCGGCGACGGCGAGGTGGGCGAGGACGTGACCGCCAACGTGCAGCATATTCCCGATATCCCGCAGCAAATGGCCGGTACCGGGCACCCCGAGGTGTTCGAGGTGCGCGGGGAGGTCTACATGGAGAAACAGGCGTTTGCCGCGCTCAATGCTGCGCAGCAAGCGGCGGGCGGCAGGCTGTTTGCCACTCCGCGCAACGCCGCCGCCGGCTCGCTCAGGCAGAAGGACTTCGCCGTCACCTCGCAGCGACCGCTGCGCTTCCTGGCGCACGGCTGGGGCGAGGTGAGCGCGCGTCCGGCCGATACGCAAATGGGCGTGATGCGCGCACTCGGGGAATGGGGGCTGCCGCTGTCGCCGCTGCTGATCCGCGTCGAGGGCATTGCGGCGCTGCTGGCGCATTATGCCGCGATCGGCGAGGCGCGGCCCGGCTTGCCCTACGACATCGACGGCGTGGTCTACAAGCTCGACCGGCTTGACTGGCAGGGGCGGCTGGGAGCGGTGGGCAAGGCGCCGCGCTGGGCGCTGGCGCACAAGTTTCCCGCCGAGCAGGCCGAGACCACGCTCGAGGCGATCGACATCCAGGTCGGGCGCACCGGCAAGCTGACGCCGGTGGGGCGACTCTCCGGCGTGCTGGTGGGCGGGGTGACCGTCTATAACGTCACGCTCCACAATCGCGACGAGATCGCGCGGCTCGGGCTGAGGCCGGGCGACCGCGTCGTCATCCAGCGCGCGGGCGACGTCATTCCGCAAGTGGTCGACAACCTGACCCGCGACACACCGCGAGCGCCCTATTTCTTTCCCGACCACTGTCCGGTCTGCGGCAGCGAAGCGGTGGCCGAGGAGGGCGAGGTCGATGTCCGCTGCACTGGCGGGCTGGTCTGCGCCGCGCAGCAGTTCGAACGCCTGCGGCATTTCGTCAGCCGCGCCGCACTCGATATCGAGGGGCTGGGCGAGAAGACGATCGCCGAGTTTCTCGCGCTGGGCTGGCTGGAGAGGGGCCCGGGCGACATCTTCCGCCTCGCGGCTCGGCGCGACGAGCTGATCGGCCGCGAGGGCTGGCAGGAACGCTCGGTCGACAATCTGCTGGCGGCCATCGAGGCCAAGCGGGCGCCCGATGCCGCCCGGCTGCTGTTCGGCCTGGGCATCCGGCATGTCGGCGCGGTCACCGCGCGCGATCTCATGAAGCATTTCCATACCCTGCCCGCGCTGCGCGATGTCGCCGAGCGGGCGCACGCGGGCGACCCCGAGGCGCGCGCCGAGCTGACCGGGATCGACGGGATCGGTCCGGTGGTGATCGAGGCGCTGGGCGACTTCTTCCACGAGCCGCACAATCGCGCGGTGTGGGACGACCTGCTGAGCCAGCTCGACCCGCCTCGCTATGAGGTCGAGGTCCGCGCCAGCGCGGTCAGCGGCAGGACGGTGGTGTTCACCGGAAAGCTGGAAACCATGAGCCGCGAGGAGGCCAAGGCGCAAGCCGAGCGCCTGGGCGCCAAGGCCGCGGGCACAGTGAGCGCGAAAACCGACCTCGTCGTGGCGGGTCCGGGGGCCGGAAGCAAGCTGAAGCAGGCGGCGGCCCTCGGGATCGAAGTGATCGACGAGGCCGGCTGGGCGGCAATCGTCGCCGCGAGCCGATGAGCGCCGCGCGCGTCCCGAACTGGGACATGTCGGCAACTTACAATTCACAAGAGCAGCGGGGTGGTATTAACGTTGTATCAGCCCGGCGAATCGCATGCGCTTTGTCAGGCCCGAGCGTTCTCCGCCGCCGCGGGCGACATGCGGCGGCGGAATTTCGCGGCTCGGCCGCTTTGGCGATGGGGGGAATCCGCCGAAGCTGGCCGAGCCGTATCGCTTTCCTCCCCTATCGGGGGCAGCCATTTCATCACCCCGCCGGCCAGCGGCGTCCACCAGCCTGTCCTGMCCCCTGCGGCGGCGAGCGTATCGCTGGTCCACTGGTTGCACGTGCGGCGCCAGTCGTAGCGGCCGGGCGCGTCGTAGAACACGTCCCAATCCGCGTAGCCGCGATGCTTCGCGCGCCGCGCGGCCGGCGGTGTCGCCGCCTCGACCGCGCGCACCAGCCGCGCATATTGCCCCGCCGTAAGACGCAGCGGACGGTTGTCGGGCCCCGGCGCGGGCCGGACATAGTGCGCGACATGCAGCAGCGCCTCTCCCCCGAGCAGCGCGCCGAGGGCTGTGGTGACGCGCAGATCGGCCCAGGTCGGCGTGTTCAGAAACACCTCGCGCTCGCCCCAGCTCACCGCGACATGCGTGTAGAACCGGCCCGAGGCGGGGATATCGGTAACCGGGAATATCGGGCGCCAATCCTTTACCGGCGTGGTCAGAGGCAGCACAAGCTCGGTGTGAACGCCGTTGGTGCCGACCATGATCTCGACCACGCCCTCCTCGCCTGCGCCGGGCTCGGTCCAAGCCGCGTTGCGGGGGATCGATGACCCGATCCAGCTCGTCAGCAGCACCAACACGACCAGCGCGACCAGGGCGGCCGCGACCCCGCCGAGCGCGCGCGCGAGCGCCCTCAGCGGCGCCGCAGCCACAGGATCGCCCAGTCACCGCGCTCGAGCCGGCGCGCGAGGCGGAACCCGCGCAGCCGATAGATGCGCCGCACCTCGCGCTCCTGCGCGGTCAGCAGCCCCGCCAGCAGGATGCTGGCCCCCGGGGCGACGGCGCGTGCGAAATCGGGCGCCATCGCAATTAACGGGCGGGCGAGGATGTTGGCGATCAAGAGGTCATACGGCGCGCGGGCCCGGAGCAGCGAATCGCGCATGCCGTCGGCTGTGGCCACCAGCACTTGCCCGCGCGCGCGCCCCAGCGGGACGCGATTAAGCGTCGCATTGTCCGCGACCACGCCTTTGCACACCGGATCGATGTCCGACGCGGTCACGAAAGCGCATGGCCACAGCGCGCGCGCGGCGAAGGCGAGCAAGCCGGTGCCGGTGCCGACATCGATCGCGTTGCGCACCGCCAGCCCCTCGCGCTTCATCCGCTCGAGCATGACGAGACAGCCGGCGGTGGTCGCGTGCTGCCCGGTGCCGAAGGCCTGGCTGGCGGGAATGACCAGGTCGACCGCCGCGGGATCGGCAGGATGCTCGGGGGTGCGGACGCGAAAGCGCCCGGCGCAGATCGGATCCACGCCCTTCTGGCTCTCGGTGACCCAGTCGGCGTCGGCCAGTTTCTCGACTCCAAAACGCGGCGGCGGCCCGGCGAACAGCGCGTCGATGGCGCGGCGGTCGGCTGGCGCGGGCTTGCGCGGGAGATAGACGTCCAGGCGCCATTCGTCGGGCCTGTCCTCGGCAACCTCGAAACCGGTGAGCACCATGTCCTCGTCCCAATCGGGCACCAGTTCCTGCGCTGCCAGCGCTGCCTCGATGGCGGCCTTGGGCCCGAAGGCGGTCAGCTTCCAGCTATCGACCACCCGCGCGCTCCGCCGCGGGGCGCCTGACGAGCCGCGCGCTGGCGTTTGCCGCGTTGTCCGCGCAGGCGGCGGCCCAGGCGCGCTGGCCGGCGGGGGCATCGGTGAGGGTAAGCGGCGCCGGCGTGGTCGCACAGGCGGAGGGGGGGAGGGTGGCCGCAAGGGCGAGGTCCCTAGCGGACATAGCTGGCCCCGTTCGCGTCGAGAGTCGCGCCGGTCAGGCTGGGCGGGGCATCGAGCGCGCAGAACACGATCAGGCGCGCGATCTCTTCGGGCGTCGCCACCCGGCCGAGCGGGATGTCATCCAGCAGCGCCGCTCCCCCGCGGCTGGCGAGATAGTCGCCTGCCATCGCGGTGTCCGTGAAGCCCGGCGCGATCGCGAAGCTCAGAATTCCCTCGGCCGCGTATTGCCGCGCGATGGTCTTGTGCATCGCCAGCATGCCCCCCTTGCTCGCGGCATAATGCCAGTGCGCGGGGCTGTCGCCGCGATGGCCGGCGCGGCTGGCGACGTGGACGATGCGGCCCGCGACCTTATCGCCCTTGGCGGCGCGTTCCTGCCAGTGCCGAATTGCGAAGCGGCTGAGCTGCGCGGCGCTCGTCAGGTTGATCTGCAGCGTCTCTTCCCAGGCCTCGAGCCAGGCAGCGTCGGTGCCGTCGAGCCGGTTGGCCTCGAACAGCCCGGCGTTGTTTACCAGCACGTCGATCGCGCCGCCGGCACGAGCGAGCGCGGCCTCCCACAGCGTCCGCGCGGCGCCGGACTCGCTGAAATCGGCGGGCAGGGTGTCGGCGTCCTCGGCGCGGCGCGCCTGGCCGATGACTCGCGCGCCCCGGGCCCCGAGCGCTGACCTGGCAGCCGCGCCGATGCCCCGGCTCGAACCCGTGAGGAGAATGCATGTCATACGCGTACTATTCGCAATATTGCACCGCTTGCCAAGCCCACCTGCCTTGCACCGCGCGCGGCGCGCGTTAAGGGGGTGCGTTCTCTAAACCACGCCAGCACGGACGCGCTCATGGCCCAACGCCCGCTTTCCCCCCATTTGCAGATCTGGCGATGGGGGCCGCACATGGTGGTCTCGATCCTTCACCGCATCACGGGCGACGGGCTGGCACTGGTGGGGCTTGGCGTGCTGCTGTGGTGGCTCGGGGCGCTCGCGGGCGGGCCGGCAAGTTACCAATCGTTCCGCCAGGCGATGGGCAGCCCGGTGGGGATGGTCGTTCTGGTCGGTTTGAGCTGGGCCTTCTTCACGCATATGGCAAGCGGCATCAGACACTTCGTCCTCGACCTGGGCGCCGGTTACGAGCTCGCCACCAACAAGACCTGGTCGATCGTCGTGCCCTTCCTTGGCATTTTCTTCACCGCCCTGTTCTGGGCCGCGATCCTGGCGAAATAGCATGGGCAACGGAACCGAACTCGGGCGAGTGCGCGGGCTGGGCAGCGCCCATCACGGCGCGCGCCACTGGCTGCTTCAACGCTTCACCGCGGTCGGCAATCTGGTGCTGGTGCTGTTTCTGCTGGTGAGCCTTGCATTGCTGCCCGGCTATGAATTCGCCGCGGTTCGCGACTGGGCTGCGAGCCCGCTGGTCGCGACCGCACTGGCGCTGCTGGTCGTCAGCACATTCTGGCACGCCCGGCTCGGGCTCCAGGTCCTGTTCGAGGATTACGTCCATACCCCGGGCAACCGCTTCGCGGTGCTTGTCCTGCTCAATCTCGCCGCGGTGGGCGGGGCCGTGTTCGGGCTCCTCAGCATCGCCCGCATCGCCTTTTCGGGAGCCGCCTGATGGGGCTGGAAGCCTATACGATTGTCGACCACACCTACGATGTCGTGGTGGTGGGCGCGGGCGGTTCGGGCCTGCGCGCGACGATGGGCGCGGCCGAGGCGGGGCTGAAGACCGCCTGCATCACCAAGGTCTTCCCGACCCGGAGCCACACCGTCGCGGCGCAGGGCGGGATCGCGGCGAGCCTCGGCAACAATTCGCCCGACCACTGGTCGTGGCACATGTATGACACCGTCAAGGGCTCCGATTGGCTCGGCGACCAGGACGCGATCGAATACATGGTGCGCGAGGCGCCGCAGGCGGTCTACGAGCTCGAGCACGCCGGCGTGCCGTTCAGCCGCAACCCGGACGGCACGATCTACCAGCGGCCGTTCGGCGGGCATATGCAGAACATGGGCGAGGGGCCGCCGGTCCAGCGCACTGCCGCCGCGGCGGACCGCACGGGGCATGCGATGCTCCACGCGCTCTACCAGCAGAGCCTGAAATACGACGCGGACTTCTTCGTCGAGTATTTCGCGCTCGATCTGATCATGGCGAATGGAAAATGTGTCGGCGTGGTCGCCATGTGTCTCGACGACGGGACCATCCACCGTTTCCGCGCGCACGCCGTGGTGCTGGCGACGGGCGGCTACGGCCGCTGCTACTACACCGCCACCAGCGCGCACACCTGCACCGGCGACGGCGGGGCGATGGTGCTGCGCGCCGGGCTCCCCTTGCAGGACATGGAATTCGTGCAATTCCACCCCACCGGCATCTACGGCGCGGGCGTGCTGATTACCGAAGGCGCGCGCGGCGAGGGCGGCTATCTGACCAACAGCGAGGGCGAGCGCTTCATGGAGCGCTATGCCCCGAGCGCCAAGGACCTCGCCAGCCGCGACGTCGTCAGCCGCTCGATGGCGCTCGAAATCCGCGAGGGGCGCGGCGTCGGGCCCGAGAAGGACCACATCTACCTCCACCTCGACCACATCGACCCCACCGTGCTGGCGCAGCGGCTCCCCGGCATTACCGAGAGCGGTAAGATTTTCGCCGGCGTCGACCTGACGCGCCAGCCGCTGCCGGTGGTGCCGACCGTGCACTACAACATGGGCGGCATCCCCTGTAACTATCACGGCGAGGTGATCGCGGGCGATCCGGCCGATCCGGAAAAGACCGTCCCGGGCCTGTTCGCGGTGGGCGAGGCGGCCTGCGTTTCGGTCCACGGCGCCAACCGTCTCGGCTCGAACAGCCTGATCGACCTGGTCGTCTTCGGCCGCGCGACCGGCCACCGGCTCAAGGAGATCGTCAAGCCCGGGACCGCGCATGCCGAGCTGCCCAAGGACGGCGCCGATCTGGCGCTGACCCGGCTCGACCATTTCCGCAATGCGAGCGGCGGCTCTCCCACCGCGCAGATCCGCGCGGCAATGCAGAAGGCCATGACCCGCCACGCCGCCGTGTTCCGCGACAGCAAGCTGCTGTCGCAAGGCGTGAGCGAACTGGCTGCGATAAACAAGCGCCTCGCCGATGTGCACGTGACCGACCGCTCGCTGATCTGGAACAGCGACCTGATCGAAACGCTCGAGCTCGACAATCTGATGGCCCAGGCCAATGCCACCATGGTCAGCGCCGAAGCGCGCAAGGAAAGCCGCGGCGCCCATGCACACGAGGACTTCCCCGAGCGCGACGACTCCAATTGGATGAAGCACTCGCTGGCCTGGTTCGAAGGCTGGGGGGGGAACGGCGGCGCCGTCCGCCTCGCCTACCGCCCGGTCCACGAATACACGCTGACGGACGACATCGAATACATCAAGCCGAAGAAGCGGGTTTATTGAGTGTTCGGTTGGCTGCGTAGACGGCTTATCCGCGAGCATGTCAAACTTGTGATCCAAACTTCGACAGCTAGCGATGTGCTGAGTTAAGGCTGGTTTGGGAGCGATCCAGACATTGCCGATCACTTAAGTAGGCTTGGCGCGATCCAGGATTTGCGCGGCGGGGCGCGATTTTCGGTTTTCACCAGTCAAAGCTGCACTTTCAAATGCAGACCCGGATCGCGCTGAACGTGGATGATTCTGATGATCTCGATGCGATCGTCGAAGGTCAGGTAGTAGATGTGGTGCATCGCGCTGGGTTTGCGACGCAGGCCGGGGTGGACCGGATCGAGGGTCGGATAGCGCTTGGCGCTCGTGCGCAGCGCCTTGATGTCGGTAGCGAGGGCGGCGGTGTAGCGCTTGGCTTGGATGGCGCTCCAGGTGCGCCGGGTGTAGGCCGCGATTTCCTTAAGCTCGGCGAGCGCCTCCGGCCGATAGGTCACACGGCGCTTCATTACGCGCCGAATTCCTCCTCCAACCAGGCGTCGATGTCGAAGTCCACGGCAGGGCCACTATCCAGCCCCTTCTGGATTTCCCGCCGCAGCGCCTCGACGCGCTCATCCTCGGCGATGTAGCGGCGCATGGCTTCGCGCACGACTTCGCTGGTGCTGCCGAATTCGCCGGATGCGACCTTGCGGCTAGCGAATTCCACGAAGGGCGCGCCCAACGCAATCGAGGTGTTTTTGCTGCTCATGGCGAGCATCGTAGCAAATATTGGTAATCTGCACAACACTTCCGGACAGCGCGGCTTAAGGAAGCCAGCACGTTGCACTGTCCGGTGAGTCGCGCGCGCCACACCGCATCATCTTGCGCTCCCCCTCGTGCTGCTCACTCTAGATGTAGCGCCGTACGCAATTTCGCTCTCCTGCCGGGGCGTGGGGGGGACTGGTGCCGTGGAATCTTCGCGCTTGACCTCGGACTCGCTTGGACTCACCCTGTGGATAAATCGCTTGAAACACAGGGGAAGGCATGGGGGTTCTCGAAACCACAAAGGTGCGCGCGCGGGCGCTGGCGACAGCGGTCGAGCTGCCGCTCGGGCAGATTCTGCCGGGCGATTGCGTCGCGGCGATGCGCGCCTTGCCCGACGCCTGCGTCGATCTCGTTTTCGCCGATCCGCCCTACAACCTCCAGCTCGGCGGCGATCTCAGCCGGCCCGACGGCAGCCATGTCGATGCCGTGACCGATCACTGGGACCGGTTCGCCAGCTTCAATAGCTACGACGACTTTACAAAAGCATGGCTGACCGAAGCGAGACGCGTTCTTAAGCCCGATGGCGCATTGTGGGTGATCGGCAGCTATCACAATATCTACCGGGTGGGCGCGATCCTTCAGGACCTGGGCTTCTGGATCCTCAACGACATCGTCTGGCGCAAGACCAACCCGATGCCCAATTTCAAGGGCACGCGCTTCACCAATGCGCACGAGACGCTGATCTGGGCGAGCCAGGGCGAGAAGGCGCGCTATCACTTCAACTACCGCGCCATGAAGACGCTCAATGACGAGCTCCAGATGCGCAGCGACTGGGTCATCCCGATCTGCGGCGGGCAGGAGCGGCTGAGGGAGAGCGGGACCAAGATCCACCCGACACAGAAGCCCGAGGCGCTGCTCTACCGCGTCCTGCTCGCCACCACGGAGCGCGGCGACGTGGTTCTCGATCCCTTTTTCGGCACCGGGACTACCGGGGCGGTTGCCAAGCGCCTGGGCCGCCAGTGGATCGGCTGCGAGCGCGAGAGCGCCTATCGCGGCGCGGCGCTGGCGCGGATTGCGCGCGAACTTCCGCTCGACGAAAGCGCGCTCGCCACGATGAACGCGGGCAGGTCCGCGCCAAAGGTCGCCTTCGGCGCGCTGGTCGAAGCCGGTCTGGTCCCGCCGGGGACCGTCCTGTTCGACCGCAAGCGGCGCTGGAGCGCGCGGGTCCGCGCCGACGGTTCGCTGTCCAGCGCGCACGGGTCGGGGTCAATCCACGGCCTCGGCAAGGCGCTCCAGGGCGCGCCGAGCTGCAACGGATGGACCTTCTGGCATTTCGAACGCGACGGTGAAATCGTCTCGCTGGATAGCGTCCGCCAGCTTTATCTGCTCAGCATCGAGGAATGAGCGCCACCGATTCCGCACTGTTCCTGCCCACCGAAGGTATTCACAATTTTCGCGACTATGGCGGCTGGCTGACGCTGGACGGCCGCCAGGTGCGGCGCGGCGTGCTGTTCCGCAGCGGCCAGCATGTGGGCGCGACGGACGCCGATCTCGCGCTGATCGGCGCTCTCGACATCCGCACGGTGATCGACCTGCGGGGGACCAGCGAGCGCGAACGGCACCCCTGTCGGCGGGTCGAGGGCTTCGCCGGCGAGGTCTTCTATTACGAAGGGGAGACCAGCTCCTCGCCGCCGCACATGGATATCGGCCCCGAAGTCAGCACCGCCGCCTTCGCGCACGCCCGGATGCTGACGGTTTACACCCGCATGCCGCAGAACCCGGCGATGCAGGCTATGTTCGCGCGTTACCTGCGCATCCTCGCCGAACGCGACGGGGCGAGCCTCGTGCACTGTTTCGCCGGCAAGGATCGAACCGGCATCGCCGCCACCTTGCTGCTCCATATTCTCGGCGTCTCGGAGAAGAACCAGATGGCCGAGTTCCTGCGCACCAACACCGCGCCCACCCTGGCGGTATTGCACGCCCAGTCGGTGCCGGGGATCGAGCAGCGCCTGGGCCGCAAGCTGGATGCGGAGAGCGCGCGGGCCCTGCTCGAGGTGCACGATGAGTATCTCCTGCGCTTCCGCGACACGGTGGCGGAGATGGACGGTTCGCTCGACCGCTGGCTCGAGGCGCGCTTAGGTGTGGACGATGCCTTGCGCGGGGCCTTGCGCAATCGTTTCGTGGCGTGACATCCCCGCGAGGGTGCCCATATGGGGACCTGGACCCCCGGCCATGCGCGAGACCCCTCCATGACGACCCATCACACCAAGATGCTGATCATCGGCTCCGGCCCCGCGGGCTATTCCGCGGCGATATATGGGGCGCGGGCGATGATGGCGCCGATCATGGTGCAGGGGCTCCAGCCCGGCGGCCAGCTTACCATCACCACCGATGTCGAGAACTATCCCGGTTTCCGCGACGTGATCCAGGGGCCGTGGCTGATGGAGGAGATGAAGGCGCAGGCCGAGCATGTCGGCACCACCGTCGTGTGGGACACCATCGTCGAAATCGATCTCGCCAATGGCTCGCCGTTCCGCGCGGTGGGCGACAGCGGCGACGTGTATTTGGGCGACGTGGTGGTGATCGCCACCGGGGCGCAGGCGAAATGGCTGGGTGTGCCGGGCGAGGCTGAGCTGGGCGGCAAGGGCGTGTCTGCCTGCGCGACCTGCGATGGCTTCTTCTTTCGCGGCAAGCGCGTGGCGGTCATCGGCGGCGGGAATACCGCGGTGGAGGAGGCGCTCTACCTCACCAACCACGCAAGCCACGTCACGCTGATCCACCGTCGTGACAGCTTGCGTGCCGAACGCATCCTGCAGGACCGGCTGTTCAAGCATCCCAAGATCTCGGTGCTTTGGAACCAGGTGGTCGCGCGCTTCGAGGGCGATCCGTCGGGGGCGGGGCTGACGCATCTGTTGCTGCGCGACCGCGAAACCGGCATCGAGGACAAGTTCGCGACCGACGGCGCGTTCGTCGCGATCGGCCACGCGCCCGCGACCGAGCTGTTCAAGGGCAAGCTCGAGCTCGACGACGGGGGCTATATCGTCGTCGAGCCCGGCACGCCCAAGACCGCGATCCCCGGAGTGTTCGCGGCCGGCGATGTGATGGACCACATCTACCGGCAGGCGGTCACCGCCGCCGGCACCGGCTGCATGGCCGCGCTCGATGCCGAACGGTTCCTGTCGGGCCTGTCGGTCGACCTCCACGGCCACGCGGTGGCGGCGGAGTAGCCGTCCTTGCGCAGGGAACAACCTCAGGCGGCCGAGCGCAGAGCCGACCCAGACACTCGCCCTCGCGGGAGGGGCATCAATCAGCCCCAGCCGAACACCGCGATGGCCGCATGCAGGATAAGCGCGATCAGCGCCAACGATGACAGCGCGAACAGTGCGAAGCGGACCATCACCCGGTTGACCGTCGCCTGCCAGAACGAGTGCGCCACCCGCAGGCCAACATAGATCCACGCTATCGTGGCATTAAGTCCATCGCCCTGGCCGATGATGGCGAGCACCAGCGCGACCGCGTAGAACAGGGTCGGCGCTTCGTGGAGGTGATTGTAGTTGTGCGCCTTCCACTGCACCTCGCCCGGGAGCAGCGCCTCGAGCTTGGCCCCCGTCCAGCCCACATCCGCGCCGGGCTCGGTGCTTTGCGGCAGGCGGCGGATGGCGGGGATGCGCGTGGCGTACATCCAAACCCACATCACCATCGTCCACGCGAGGAGCGCGACGACGGGCTTGAGGATCCCGGCGCCGATCATGCCGCCACCATTTCGGGAAAGAGAGTCAGCGAAAGCGCGCGGAAGGCGAGCCAGATGAGCGCGATGCTCGAAGCCAGGAACAGCAGGAAACGAACCGACACAATATTGACGGTGGCCTGCCAGATTGAATGGACGATCCGCAGCGCGACATAGATCCATGCGGCCAGAACATCCCCGGCAGCAGCGCCAAGCAATGCAATGATCAGGCTGGCGGCGTAGAACAGCGTCGGCTGTTCCATCAGGTGCGCGTAATTGTGGCCTTTCCAGTTGACCTTGTCGTCGAGCACACCCTCGAGGTCCTGCCCACGCCCGCCGGGCTTGGCATTGGCCATCGAGCCCATCTTGGCCTTCATCGCGGGCAGCCGCGTGGCGGCCATCCACACCATCATAACCAGCGACCATGCGATCAGCACGGCGGCCGGTGCGAGCATCTGAGGCTGCATCGAAATCCCCCTTTTTGCGACCCTTCCAGCGAACCTGCGACGGGGCGAGGTGATTGTCAAATCGGGCTAGGGGCTCGCCAGCATCCGCGCGAAATCGGCTGCATCGGTGTTGCCGCCAGTCAGGGTGACGACGGTGTGGCCGTCAAGCTGGACCTTGTCCGCGAGCGCCGCCGCAAGCGCCGCCGCCCCACCGGGTTCGACCACCAGCCTCAGTTTCTCAAATGCGAAGCGCTGCGCCGCGCGTACCTCGTCGTCGCTGACCGTGACCCCCGGCTCGGCCCGGTCCCTGAGCACGGCGAAATTGACCGGCGCGGTGCTTGGGGTCTGAATGGCGTCACAAATCGTTCGGGGAGGATCGGGGCCCACGCGGACGATTTCCCCGCGCTCGAGGCTGAGCTTCACATCGTCCCAGCCTTCGGGTTCGACCGGATGGATCGCCGCGCCCGGGCAAGCGAGCGCCAGCCCCGCCGCAAGCCCGCCGCCGCCGCAGCACACCACGATTCGCGATGGCTCGTGGCCAAGCTGCGCCGCGATTTCGATTCCCATGCTGCCCTGGCCCTCGATCACCCACGGGTCGGCATAGGCATGGACCAGCACGCGCCCGCGCTCGTCGCACAGCGCATTGGCGATGGCGTCGCGGTCCTCGCCCCCGGCCCGGTCATAAAGGATGACTTCGGCGCCCAGCGCGCGCGTTGCCTCGAGCTTCACGCGCGGAGCATCCGCGGGCATGACGATCGCCGCCGCGATGCCGAGCTGACGGGCGGCCCATGCAACGCCCTGGGCGTGATTGCCGCTCGATACGGCGATCACCCCTGCCTCGCGCTCCGCCGGGGTCAGCTCGGTCAGCCGGTGCCAGGCGCCGCGGATCTTGAAAGCGCCGACCGGTTGCAGCACGTCGGCCTTGGCGAGGATCCGGACGCCGCCGATCTCTATCGGCAGCAGCGGTGTGGGGGGGAGCAATGCGGCGATCTTGGCCGCGGCCCGAAGAACGCCGGCGCGGGTGGGCTCTCGGGGGCTTTCACGAAACATCGCACCCGACTAGGGCGTTTGGGATTCAGCGCCAATGGGCGCGTGCCAACCTTGCGGGGAAATCATGTCGACAGTCCTGGTAATCGGTGCGGGCGGGGTCAGTTCGGTCTGCGTGCACAAGATGGCGATGAATGCCGAGATCTTCGCGAGCATCCACCTTGCCAGCCGCACCAGGTCGAAATGCGACGCCATCGCCGCGAGCGTGAAGGAGCGGACCGGACGAGACGTCGCGACCTATGAGATCGATGCCGAGGAGGTGCCGGCGATGGTCAACCTCATCCGCAAGGTGCAGCCCGGCCTCGTCGTCAATCTGGCGCTTCCCTACCAGGACCTGCCGATCATGGAGGCTTGCCTCGCGGCGGGCGTGAGCTACCTCGACACGGCGAATTACGAGCCGAAGGACGAAGCCAAGTTCGAGTACAAGTGGCAGTGGGCCTATCACGATCGGTTCAAGGAGGCCGGTCTGATGGCGCTGCTCGGCTCGGGCTTCGATCCGGGTGTGACCAGCGTCTTCACGATGTGGCTCAGGAAGCACAAGCTCAAGACCATCCGCCACCTCGACATCCTCGACTGCAACGGCGGCGACCACGGCCAGCATTTCGCCACCAATTTCAATCCCGAGATCAACATTCGCGAAGTGACCGCGCCTGCCCGGCACTGGGAGAACGGCCAGTGGGTCGAGACCCCGGCCATGGCCAACAAGGTTGCCTTCGACTTCGAGGCGGTGGGCCCGAAGAACATGTATCTGATGTATCACGAGGAGCTCGAAAGCCTGGTGAAGTTCGTTCCCGAGCTCGAGCGCGCGCGGTTCTGGATGACCTTCGGCGATGCCTATATCACGCACCTGACCGTGCTTCAGAACGTCGGCATGACCAGCATCGAGCCAATCCGCTACAAGGGCCAGGAGATCATCCCGCTCCAGTTCCTCGCCGCCGTCCTGCCCAAGCCCGAAACGCTGGGCGAGACGACCAAGGGCAATACCAACATCGGCGTCATCGCCACCGGCGAGGCGCTCGATGGATCGGGCGAGAAGACCTTTTACATCAACAATATCTGCTCGCACGAGGCGGCTTACGAGGAAACCGGCAACCAGGCGGTAAGCTATACCACCGGCGTTCCGGCCATGATCGGCAGTGCGCTGATGGTGACGGGCCAATGGACGGGCGAGGGCGTGTTCAACGTCGAGGAGATGGATCCCGACCCCTTCATGGAGATGCTCAACAGCGAGGGCCTTGCGTGGCAGGTGAAGGAGCTGACGGGCCCGGTCTCCTTCTGATGGAACCCCGGATCGCAGCCTGGGCACCGATCGTGCTGCTCGGGGCTTCGGCCACGGTGATGAATGTCGCCTGGTACTGGCATCTCAAATCGCCCGGCCGCGCGCTGTGGCTGGCGATCCTGCTGAGCTGGGGAATCGCCCTCTTCGAATATGCGCTGATGGTCCCCGCAAACCGCCTTGGCGCACAGGTCTATTCGCTGGCGCAGCTCAAGACGATTGCCGAAGTATGCTCGCTGGCTGGCTTCGTGCTGGTGGCCTGGGCGGTGTTCGGCCACAAGCCCACGGTGAGCCAGCTTGCCGGCTTCGCGCTGATCGCGGCGGGCGCCGTGCTGATTTTCCGAGCGCCGCAATGGTGAGGGGCGCGCTCGCCCTGGCGTGCCTGCTTGCAAGTTGCAGCGCCCCGCAGCCTGCGCGCGAGAATGCTCCGCGCGCGGCTGTCGTGCCGGGCTGGCCCCGAATTCCCGCAGGCCTCCCATTCGGGCAGGTGAGCGCGGTCGACGTCGACGCGCGTGGGCGAGTGTTCGTCCTCCACCGCGCCGGGCGCGAATGGGCAGAACCCTTCCCTGCCGGGCCCATCGCCGAGCCCACGGTGTTTGTCTTCGACGGTGCGACCGGGACTTTGCTGGCGCGCTGGGGCGCGGGCCTGTTCGTGATGCCGCATGGGCTGTCGATCGATTTCGCTGGCAAGGTGTGGATCACCGATGTCGGGCGCGAGCAGGTGTTTCGCTTCGACGCCAACGGCAGGCAGGAACTGGTCCTCGGCGAAAAGGGCGTAAGCGGAGCGGATGCGCGCCACTTCGGCCGTCCGACCGACATCGCCTTTGCGGGCAATGAGGTATTCGTCTCCGATGGCTATGTGAACCACCGCGTCGCCGTGTTCGACCGCGCTGGGCGCTTTCTGCGCGCGTGGGGCGAGCAGGGCGCCGGCCCGCAAGGGCTCGCGATACCCCATGCAATCGCCGTTGCCGGCGGCAGGGCCTATGTCGCCGACCGCGAGAATGCGCGCATTCAGGTCACCGACCTGAGCGGCCAGGTGCTGGCCAACTGGCCGCTGCCAGGGCACCCCTATAGCGTGAAAGCCCTCTCCGATGGCCGCGCGATCACGATCGAGGGGCGCGACAAGGCTGACCGCAGCGGCGCCCTGGTCCGCGTCTTGGCCCCCGACGGCACGATCGAGCGCAGCCTCGATGCGGGGCTGCCGGGCGACGGGTCCAGCCTCGGCCACGATCTTGCGGTTGGGCCCGAGGGCCAAATCTACGCCGCCGACGTCTATGGCAACCGCGTGGTCAAATTCGCGCCTGCGCCGGCAAAGGAACGCTGATGGAAACCAGAGCCGGCGATCCGGGCGCCTTTGCGCGCTTCGATCTCGGGAGGGTCGACAGCCCCGCATTCGTGATCGACGCGGCGAAGCTGCGCGCCAATCTCCAGGTGCTCGCCGACATCCGCGACGCGGCGGACATCAAGATGCTCGCGGCGCTCAAGGCCTTCAGCATGTGGTCGGTGGCGCCGATCATCGGCGAATATCTCGACGGCGTGTGCACCAGCGGGCTGTGGGAAGCCCGCCTGGCATCGGAATTCTACGATGGCGAGATCGCGACCTATTGCGCCGCCTACAAGCCTGACGAGCTGGCCGAGGTCTGCCGCCTGTCCGACCACGTCATCTTCAACTCGCCGGCGCAGCTGGAACGCTACGCGCCCTTGCTCGAGCTCGCGCGCGGCTCGGGCCACGACTTCGACATTGGCCTCAGGATCAATCCCCAATGCCCGTGCGGTGAGGTGCCGCGCTATGATCCTTCGAGCGCGGGCAGCCGGCTCGGCTTTCCGCTCGACCAGCTCACGCCCGAAATCATGGGCCAGGTCGACGGCATCCACTTCCACAACCTGTGCGAGCAGGACTTCGGGCCGCTCGAGCGGACCTGGGACACGGTTTTCGACGCCATCGAGCCCTATTTCGGCGCGCTCAAATGGATCAACATGGGCGGGGGCCATCACATTACCCGCGCCGATTATCAGCGCGCGGAGCTGATCGCGTTCCTGCGCGATGCGAAGGAAGACACCGGCGCGGAAATCTACCTCGAGCCAGGAGAGGCGGTGGCGCTCGACGCGGGCATTCTGGTCGGGACCGTGCTCGATACCGGCTGGAACGGCTTGCCGGTGGCGATCACGGATGTTTCAGCCACCTGTCACATGCCCGATGTGATCGAGGCGCCATACCGCCCCGCCATGCTGGGGGAGGCCGAAGCGGGCCAGGTCGCAAACCCCGGCGATCCGGTGCGGCTGGGGGGGCCGTCATGCCTCGCGGGCGACGTCATCGGCGACTACCGCCTGCCGGTCCCGTGCGAGCCGGGCGCGCGCTTCGCCTTTCTCGATCAGGCGCATTATTCGATGGTCAAGACGAACACCTTCAACGGAGTGCCGCTCCCGTCGATCTGGCTGTGGGACAGCGCCACCGACGCGCTCGAGCAGGTCAAGGCTTTCGGTTACGAGGACTTTCGCGACCGGTTAAGCTGACTCGAGCGCTCGAGCAGGTCGGCACCTTGGCCGCACCGTTCGAAAGGCGCGTGCAGGAGAGGCTGCGCATCCGTATCTTCCGGCAAATCGGGCGCTCCTGTCACCAAACTTTCACTTGCGGTTAAGAGCCGAATCTATATAGGCGCCGCTTCGCAGCCCCAAGGGGACTTCCTAACCGCAAGGCTGCGCAGTTCGTCCGGCATTTCCCGGGCGTTGGAACGAACCGTTTTAGGGGGTCCCTTGAGTTGCACCATCATCCTGACGCACGGTCTGTAGTTCGCGCCCTCGCGCCGGACGAGCCCGTCATTCTCAACCGCCCGCACGCCGCTGCGCGCGCCGCCCGCTTCTTCGTGGAGAAGTTTCCGGGCCGTTCGCTCTATGCCGTCAAGGCCAATCCCTCGCCCGAGCTGATCGCCATCCTGTGGGACAGCGGCATCACCCATTACGATGTCGCTTCGATCGCCGAGGTGCGGCTGGTGCGCGCGTTGCTGCCTGATGCGGTGCTGTGCTTCATGCATCCCGTGAAGGCCATCGGCGCCATCCGCGAGGCCTATTTCGAGCATGGCGTGCGCACGTTCAGCCTCGATTCGATCGAGGAGCTCGAGAAGATCGTTGAGGCCACCAGGGGCCGGGACGGCTCGGCGGCGGGAGATCTGCGCCTGTGCGTGCGGCTGCGCGTGTCGTCGGAGTATTCGGAGCTTTCGCTGGCGAGCAAGTTCGGGTGCGACCTCACCGAAGCGCCCGGCCTGCTGCAGAACTGCCGCCAGTTCGCCGACTGGCTGGGGGTCTGTTTCCATGTCGGAAGCCAGGCGATGACTCCCTATGCCTACGTCCAGGCGCTCGAGCGGACCCGCGCCGCGATCGCCGAGGCCTCAGTGGTTATCGACATGATCGACGTGGGCGGCGGGTTCCCCAGCGTCTATCCCGGCATGGAGCCGCCGCCGCTGGAGGATTATTTCGCTATCATCAGCCGCCAGTTCGAGGCGCTGCCGATCGCCTACAACGCGGAACTGTGGTGCGAGCCGGGCCGGGCGCTGTGCGCGGAATACTCCTCGCTGGTCGTGCGCGTCGAGAAGCGCCGCGGCGACGAGCTGTACATCAACGACGGGGCCTATGGCGCGCTGTTCGATGCCGCGCATGTCGGCTGGAAGTTTCCCGTCCGTGCGCTGGAGGACGACCTGATCAAGCCGGTCCAGGATTTCGCCTTCTATGGGCCGACCTGTGACGATGCCGATTTCATGGAAGGGCCGTTCTCACTGCCTTCGGACATCCAGGCCGGCGATTATATCGAGATCGGGATGCTGGGGGCTTACGGGGCGGCGATGAAGACCGCGTTCAACGGCTTTGGCTCCAGCCCGAGTGTAGTGGTCGAGGACGAGCCGATGGCGAGCCTTTACGACGGCAGCCGCCGGCGCGAGGTGCGCGACAACGTGGTGAGTCTGCGTTAGCTACGCACGAGGCGTTGCTATGGCGCGGCGAAGCGGCGGACGAGGGGCCGGCCCACAAGTTTGGTTTTCGCCCGCGCGGGCTGATCATGATTTTTCCCAAGGCCAAGCGCGCCTGAAGGCACGCCTGACAGCGGACGCGCATTCAAGTCCCCGGCCACCTTCGCCTTTGGCAGAGACCAGCGCGAGCGTTTGCTTCGAGGCCGGGGCACAGAAAAAGGGGGGCGTTTCCGCCCCCCTTCCTGCTCGGTGATGGTGGTATCAGGCGAAGTTCAGCGAAGCCTTGGCGACGCGGACCTTGTTGCTGCGGCGGCGCATGGTGTGACCAACCGCGCCGAAGCCGAGGATGAACAGCGCCCAGGTCGTCGGCTCGGGAACCGCGGTCAGGGTGATGTTGTCGATGTAGCCACCGAGCGAGTCGCTGGTGCCGCCAGCCGAGATGCGAAGCACGCCGGCACCAGTCACGGTGAAGCGCGGGCTGTTGATCATCGACCACGCCGTCTGGCCGCCACCCAGACCCGAAATCATCGAGATGTTGGCGCCGTCGAGGGTCACGTTGATGTTGTTGCTGTCGAACGCAACACCCGGACGCGGCGAGTACAGGTAGCTGAGCGTGTAGGTGCCCGGAGCAATCGTGCGGAAAATCGAGCTGTTGTAGTCAGCGTCGAGTTCCGCAAATACCTGACCGCCCATCGGCGCGGGTGCACCGGCGACATTGTTCTGCAGCTCGAGCTGATTGGCGACCGTCCATCCGGCCACAGTGGCGATCGGCGGGTTGTTGTAGATGATGTAATTACCGGCAGCCGGACCACCAGGCACCTGGTCCGCTTCCCAAGTCGTGGTGAATACGACCGCGGCTTGAGCCGGTGCGGCGAGTGTGACAGAGCCGGCTACTGCCCCGGCAATTGCAAATGCTTTGAACATAAGAACCCTTTCCCTCATTGACCCAACTCACAAGCCTGAACGACCTATCACGAGGACGGCTAACAAAACCTCATGCTGTTTTGCGAATCGTATACAGGAATTGGCCCGGATTAAAAGTGTGAAAACGCGACAAAAGGGGGCGCGGGGCGGGGAAAATGGCAAACGTCTCACTCTGGGACGCTTCTGCCGGCGAAGCGCTGCAGCTAGGCCGCTTGCCGGGACTCGCATTCCAGCCGCGACCAGATTTCCGCCAGAGCGTCGGCGAGCGCGATCATCATCGCCTCGGTATGTGCCGGGCCGGGGGTGAAGCGCAGGCGCTCGGTTCCGCGCGGCACGGTCGGGAAGTTGATCGGCTGCACATACATTCCGTATTCGGCGAGCAGGATATCGCTGATCCGCTTCGCGCGCACCGGGTCCCCCACCATCACCGGCACGATATGCGTGGTCGAGGGCATCACCGGAAGGCTGCGCTCGGCGAAAATCGCCTTGAGCCGCGCCGCCGAAGCCTGCTGCCCCTCGCGCTCGACGCTGGACGACTTGAGGTGGCGCACCGCGGCGAGAACGCCCGCGGCCAGCACCGGGCTCAGCGAGGTTGTGAATATGAAACCCGGCGAATAGCTGCGGATGCAGTCCACGACCCGCCGGTCCGCGGCGATATAGCCGCCCATCACGCCGAACGCCTTGCCGAGCGTGCCTTCGATAATGTCGATCCGGTGCGCCGCCTCGTCTCGCTCCGAAATTCCGCCGCCCCGCGCGCCGTACATGCCCACGGCGTGAACCTCGTCGATATAGGTGAGCGCGTTGTACTTCTCGGCGAGATCGCAGATCGCGTGGATCGGCGCGACATCGCCGTCCATCGAATAGACGCTCTCGAAAGCAATCAGCTTGGCGCAGGCGGGGTCCTCGGCCGCGAGCAGCTCCTCGAGATGCGCGATGTCGTTGTGGCGGAAAACGCGCTTCTCGCAGCCCGAATTGCGAATCCCCGCGATCATGCTGGCGTGGTTCAGTTCGTCCGAGAAGACCACGCAGCCGGGCAGCAGCTTGGCGAGCGTCGAAAGCGTGGCGTCGTTGGAGACATAGCCGCTGGTGAACAGCAGCGCCGCTTCCTTGCCGTGAAGGTCGGCCAGTTCGCCTTCCAGCTCGACATGGTAATGCGTGTTGCCGCCGATGTTGCGCGTGCCCCCGCTGCCCGCGCCGACATCGTGCAGCGCTTCTTCCATCGCGGCGATGACCTTGGGGTGCTGGCCCATCGCGAGATAATCGTTCGAGCACCACACCGTGATCGGCTTGGGGCCGTTGTGCCCCGCAAAGCAGCGCGCGTTGGGGTAGGCGCCCTTGTTGCGCAGGATATCGATGAAGACGCGGTACCGGCCCTCTTCATGGAGCCGATCGATCGCCTGGTCGAAGATGTGGTCGTAATTCATCGCGTCCGATCGCGCCCATACCGACAAACCCGCACCCAGGCCACCGCGATCTTTGCGAATCGCTCGCAGCCGCGATGCGACATCACGCGCCTTTGCAGGAGAGCAACCTGGACCACCGACCGCGCTGTTTTCCAAACAGCAGTGGCGGGCGATTTCGGGTGATCCCGCAAGCGCTTGCCGACAATTTTCGCGGTTCGCGGCGTGACCTTTCACCTCCCAAGTCCCGCACCCGATCGCGCGCCGCCGTGCTCCGGCCAAGTCCCGATATATATCCCACCTGGTTGGTGGCAGAAAAAAAGTGAAACGCTCAAAAGGTTTCCAGGCAATCGAGGCCGTAGCTGCCCAGGGTAGCGGCCAGCCGCCGCCAGTCCGCCATCGCGCCGGTGGTGACGGCCCGATCCGGCCGCGCCCGCGAGAAGGCCTGCCCGCGGGTCAGCTCCGCGATGCGCCGGGCGATTCCCGTTGCCCCGTCGACGAACCGCACCTGCGGGCCGAACAGCCACGTAAGCTCGGGCGCCAGCAGAGGGAAATGGGTGCAAGCCAGGACCAGCGTGTCCAGTTGCGCGGCCATCGGGTGTGAAATCAGGCCCTGCACTGCTTCCGCCACGGCCGCGGGCGGGACCGGCTCGCCGCGCAGCTTGGCTTCGGCAAGGGCGACGAGCCCGTTCGCTCCGTGGCGCAGCAGGATGTGGCCGCCTGCGAACCGCGCCTCCAGCCGGTCGACATAGCCCTGGCGGATTGTCGCCTCGGTCCCCAGCACCCCGATCACGCCGCTGCGGGTCAGCGCGGCGGCGGGCTTGATCGCGGGCACGGTGCCAACGATCGGCACCTCGAGCACGTCGCGCACCATGGCGAGCGCGATGGTGCTGGCGGTGTTGCAGGCGATGCAGATCAGCCGCGGCTGCCACCGCTCGGCCATCCGCCCGAGCAGCCCGCAGACCCGCGCCGCCACCTCGGCCTCGCTCCTGGCGCCATAGGGGAGCCCAGCGATGTCGGCGGCGTAGATCACCGGCGCTTGCGGCAGGAGCTTGCGCAGCTCGGCGAGCACGGTCAGCCCGCCGACGCCGGAATCGAACAACAGGACGGGGGAATGGGGGGCAGGGTCCAACAACAGGATCCGTTCGGGCTGAGCTTGTCGAAACCCTGCACTTAACTTACGCGCCGCGCTAGACGATACGGTGGGGCTCGGGCAAGCCCAGCGAACGGGGTTGGTGATGGCGACGAGTATCCTGCTGGCTTTCGCGTTCGCTTATCTGCTCGGTTCGATCCCGTTCGGGTTGCTGCTGACCAGGGCGGCGGGGCTGGGCGATGTCCGGCAGATCGGCAGCGGCAATATCGGCGCGACCAATGTGCTGCGCACAGGAAGCAGGAAGCTGGCGGCGCTGACGCTGTTGCTCGACGCGCTCAAGGGTTTCCTCGCGGTGGCGCTGGTGCGGCAGGTCTTTCCCGCCAACGATCCCACGCTGCTGTTCGCGGAGGCGGGCCCGGTGCCCGCCGCGGCGCTGGGCGCGGTGCTGGGACACTGCTTTCCCGTCTGGCTCCGCTTCAAGGGCGGCAAGGGGGTGGCGACCAACGCCGGCGTGAGCTTCGGCCTGGGCTGGCCGATCGGGCTCGCCTACGCGCTGGTGTGGATCGCGGTCCTGGCGGCGGCACGGATCAGTTCGCTCGCGGGCATGAGCGCAGTGGTGGCGGCGGCGGTCGCTGCCGCGCTGTTCGGCTATCCGCAGTTCGCGCCCGTGCTGGCGGTGATCGCGGCGCTGATCCTGTGGCTCCACCGAGAGAATATCCGGCGCCTCATGCGCGGCGAGGAGCCGCGGGTAGGGAAGAAGTGAGCGCTCCCCAAGCCAGAATGACACCGCGCCCCCGCGCAGGCGGGGGTCTCAGGCGGGGGAGCGCCAGGTCGACTGAGGCCCCCGCCTGCGCGGGGGACCGGTTCTAATGGCGCGGGACGACGCGCCAACACTGAGCCAGGACGAAGCTTTCGCGCGCATTCGCTTGCTGCGCTCGCCCCATGTGGGCCCGGTCAGCTACGCGCAGCTCCTGGCGCGTTTCGGCGACGCGGCGGGCGCGCTCGAAGCCTTGCCCGACCTCGCCGGGAAAAGCGGCCGCGAATACCGCGCCGCGCCCGCCGACCGGATCGAGCGGGAGGTCGAAGCGGTGCGCCGCGCCGGGGCGCGTTACCTGTTCCACGACCAGCCGGCCTATCCGCGCCTCCTCGCCGGGATCGAAAGCGCGCCGCCGATCCTGACCGTGCGCGGCGACGGCTCGCTGGCGGACAAGCCCTCGGTCGCCATAGTCGGCGCGCGCAATGCCAGCGCGGCGGCGGTGAAGCTGGCGCGCGATTTCGCGAGCGCGCTGGCGGAGGCGGGCTTCGTGATCGTCTCTGGCCTGGCGCGCGGCATCGACGGCGCGGCGCACGAAGGCGCGCTGCCCGCCACCATCGGCGTGATCGCCAGCGGCATCGACATCGCCTATCCGCCGCAGCACGCCACTTTGCAGGACCGGATCGCCAGCGAAGGCCTGCTGATCGCCGAGCAGCCCCCGGGCACCGAGCCGCGCGGCAGCCATTTCCCCAGCCGCAACCGCGTGATCGCCGGGCTGGCTTCGGGCACGCTGGTGGTGGAGGCGGCGGTCAAGTCGGGCAGCCTCATCACTGCGCGGCTGGCGGGCGAATACGGGCGCGAGGTCATGGCGATCCCCGGCAGCCCGCTCGAGCCGCGCAGCCACGGCTGCAACCATTTGATCCGCGAAGGCGCGGTGCTGGTCCAGGACCCCGCCGACGTGGTCGAACTGCTCTCCAGCTTCGACGGCACCCCGCGCTCGACCTTCCGCGAGGCGGCTGGCACTTTCGACTACGCTCCGGAAGACCTCGCCGAAGCCGAACCCGCCGACATCGCCAGCCTCCTCACCACCGCCCCGGTCGCGGTCGACGAGCTCATCCGCCAGTCAAGAGCCCCGGCGGCGGCGGTGCAATTGGCGCTGCTCGAGCTGGAGATTGCGGGAAGGTTGGAGCGGCATGCGGGGGGACGGGTCAGCCTGTGCGTCTAATCTCACGCCATCGTTACCCCGGACTTGATCCGGGGTCCCGCTTCCCTCTTCGGCGCTGACCGATGGACAGAGAAAAACGCGGCGGCTGGGTCTACATCATGTCCAACCGCTATCGCGGCACTCTCTACTTCGGCGTCACCAGCGACCTCGCCGCCCGCATCCACCAGCACCGCACCGGCAGGGGTTCGGAATTCTGCGCCCATCATGGCTTGAACCGGCTTGTCTGGGCCGGCTTCATCGAGCCCATCGACGCCGCCATCGCCCACGAGAAACGCCTTAAACGCTGGCCGCGCGAGTGGAAGTTCGCGCTGATCGAGGAGGCCAATCCCGAATGGCGAGACCGCTTCGATGAACTCGCGGGGACGTAAAACCACCGTCGTCGGCCCGGACTTGATCCGGGCCAAGGCTTGCCTTTCAGGCGCCGCGCTGAAGAAGTAGCGGGACCCCGGATCAAGTCCGGGGTGACGATTAGGAGTTGGGCTGAGGCTGCGCCCAGCATCATGACCGTTTGTTAGACTTTTGTGGGCAAAACCACGCAATGCGAAAGCGGTCAACTTCCATCATCGTCGTGTGCTTGGCGATGGCGGCGTGCAGCGAGAATGCTTCGGAGCCCTACACGCTCTATCGAAACTCGCCATTCGATTACAGCAGTCGAGTGCATTGGGCGACGTTCGACGCCGAGGACAGAGATCACTATAACTTGAACAACTGTCTCATGGCGGCGCGACTTTTGAACGCCAATGTTACTGCTAGCGCTAAGGCTGAGGGTAAAGAACGCGATCAGAGCGCAGGTTTCTGGTGCGAGAGCGGCGGGTTCGAACAAGAAGGCGCTGTGCCAAACTACTTTTCGGAAGCATTCCCAACCGACGCTTGAAGTAAATTGCGCTCTCTCTTGACGCCCCCGCCATACGCGACCCACCCTCGCGCGTACGTATACGCGTAGGGACATCCTCACCACACCATGCAGCTCGTCATCGTCGAATCACCGGCAAAGGCCCGGACCATCGAGAAATATCTCGGCAAGGACTTCAAGGTTCTCGCCTCCTACGGCCATGTCCGCGATCTGCCGCCCAAAGATGGGAGCGTGCGGCCCGACGAGGGCTTCGCGATGGACTGGGAGCTCTACCGCGACAAGCAGAGCCGCTTCAAGGAGATCGCCGACGCGGCCAGGAAGGCGACGCGGCTGGTGCTCGCCACCGACCCCGACCGCGAGGGGGAGGCGATTTCGTGGCACGTGCGCGAGCTGCTGGCGAAGAAGAAGGCGCTGCCCGCCGATGTCCAGCGCGTCACCTTCAACGCCATCACCAAGCAGGCGGTGACCGAGGCGATGGGCAGCCCACGCGAACTCGACCAGCCGCTGATCGACGCCTATCTCGCCCGCCGCGCGCTCGATTATCTCTATGGCTTCACGCTTTCGCCGGTGCTGTGGCGGCGGCTGCCCGGCGCCAAGAGCGCGGGGCGGGTGCAATCGGTGGCGCTGCGCATCATCGTCGACCGGGAGCGCGAGATCGAAGCGTTCAAGGCGCAGGAATACTGGAGCGTGGTCGCCACGCTGGCGCATGACGGGACCGAGTTCCCCGCGCGCCTGGTGCGCTTCGACGGCAAGAAGCTCGACCGCCTGACGCTCGGCGACGAGGGCAGCGCGATGGCCGCGAAGGCCGCGGTCGAGAGCGCCCCCTTCACGGTCGAGGAGGTCGAGACCAAGCCATTGAAGCGCAATCCTGCGCCGCCGTTCACCACCTCGACCTTGCAGCAGGAGGCCGCGCGCAAGCTCGGCTATTCGGCCAGCCACACCATGCGGCTGGCGCAGACGCTCTACGAAGCGGGCGCGATCACCTATATGCGGACCGACGGCGTGCAGATGGACATGAGCGCGATCCATGCCGCGCGCGAGGCCATCGGGGTGCGCTTCTCCGCCGATTACGTGCCCGAGAAGCCGCGCTTTTACAGCACCAAGGCCAAGAACGCGCAGGAAGCGCATGAGGCGATCCGGCCGACCGATTTCCGCCGCGAGCATGCCGGCTCGGGCGACGAGGCGAAGCTTTACGACCTGATCTTCAAGCGCGCGATGGCGAGCCAGATGGCGACCGCGCTGATCGAGCGCACCACGGTGACGCTGCGCGACCCCACCGGGCGCCATGAGCTGCGCGCGACCGGACAGGTGGTGAAGTTCGCGGGCTACCTCGCGGTCTATCAGGAAGGCTTCGACGAGGCCGCCGAAGGGGACGAGGAAGGCCTGCTGCCGCTGATGCGCAAAGGCGACAGCCCGGCGAAGAAGGATGTCGTCGCCACGCAGCACTTCACCCAGCCGCCGCCGCGCTTCTCCGAGGCTTCGCTGGTCAAGCGGCTCGAGGAGCTCGGCATCGGCCGTCCCTCGACCTATGCCGCCACCATCCAGACGCTGCGCGACCGCGCCTATGTGCGGATGGAGGCCAAGCGGTTCCATCCGGAAGAAAGCGGGCGGCTGCTGACCGCCTTCCTCGAACGCTTTTTCGAGCGCTACGTCGCCTACGACTTCACCGCCGGGATGGAGGACGAGCTCGACACCGTTTCCGCCGGGGGCGAGGACTGGAAGACGCTGCTCGAGGCGTTCTGGCGCGACTTCAAGCCCAAGACCGAGGAGGTCATGGAGAAGAAGCCCTCCGAGGTCACCGAGGCGCTCGACGATTTCCTGGCCGACTTCCTGTTTCCGGCGCGAGCCGATGGCCACGAGCCGCGCTGGTGCCCGCAATGCGAGGCCGAGGGCCGCCAGAATGGCCGGCTGGCGCTGCGCGGGGGCAAGTTCGGCGCTTTCGTGGCCTGCGCCAACTATCCGACATGCAAATACACTCGCCAGTTCGCGCAGCCCGGCGGTTCGGGCGGGGGCGGGGGTGAGGATGCAATCCTCGGCAACGACCCGGAAACCGGCTTGTCGGTCGAGCGCAAGATTGGCCGCTTCGGGCCTTATGTCCAGCTCGGCGAGGGCAAGGACGCCAGGCGCGCGAGCATCCCCAAGGACCTCGACCATTTCGACCTCGAATGGGCATTGAAGCTGCTGAGCCTGCCGCGCATCATCGGCCAGCATCCCGAGACCGGGCTCGACATCGAAGCGAATATCGGGCGTTACGGGCCATATCTCAGGCACGACGGCAAGTACGGAAAGCTCGCGTCGACCCGCGACGTCTTCGAAGTCGGCATGAACCGCGCGGTCGACCTGCTCGCCCAAGCCGCCAACCGCGGCGCCGGTGGAGGGCGCGCGTCCGCCGAGCCGATCAAGGCCTTCGGCGCGCACCCCACCAGCGGCGGCGCGATGAAGGTCATGCCCGGCCGCTACGGCCCCTATGTTACCGACGGCACCACCAACGCCACCTTGCCCCGCGACGCCAGGCCCGAAGACCTGACCGAAGCGCAGGCGATCGAACTGATCGACGCCCGCGCCGCCAAGGGCCCGGCGAAGAAGAAGGGCCGCAAGGCTCCCGCCAAGAAGAAGGCGGCGCCGAAGAAGAAGTAGGCCACGTAGACCCCTCCGTCAGTCGGCTCTGCCGCCTGCCACCTCCCCATTTGCGACTGCGCCGAAAATGGGGAGGATAGAAGTTGCTCGATCCTCCCCATTTTGCGAAGCCAAATGGGGAGGTGGCAGCCGCGCAGTGGCTGACGGAGGGGTAAATGCCGCGCAATAAGCGAGTCCAAAATGTCGCACGGGCGCGCCAACAGCGTCAGGCGATGTCGTTACCCGAAGTGCTCCTGTGGGGCGCACTGCGCCAGCAAAAGGACGTCAAATTCCGCCGCCAGCATTCGATCGAGCCGTTTTTCCTCGATTTCTACTGCGCGAAGGCCAAGGTCTGCGTCGAGATCGACGGCATCGCGCACGACATGGGCGACCGCCCACAGCGCGATGCGCTCCGTGATACGCGATTGCGGGAAGATGGCATCGAAGTGGTTAGGATACCGGCGACGGACGTGCTCGCCGATCCGCATGCCGTGGCGGAAGGTCTTGTTCGCTATTGCAAGCGTTGAAGACCCCTACGTCAGTCGCCTGCGGCGGCTGCCACCTCCCCATTTGCGCTGACGCGAAAATGGGGAGGATCGAAGAAGAAAGGATCCCGATGGCCAAGGAGCATTTCGAGCGCCACAAGCAACCATGGAATGGCGAGGAAGCGGGCCAGCTCCGCACGCTCGCGGGCAAGGGCAAGGGCCTTAAGGAAATCGCCAAGGCGCTGAACCGCAGCGAGGAATCGACCAGGGACTTTGCCAAGAAGAACAGGATTGAGATCGCGAAGAAGCGGTAAAGAATCCTGGTCTGCTCGATCCTCCCCCTTTTGGCGAAGCCAAACGGGGAGGTGGCGGCCACCGCAGGCGACTGACGGAGGGGTAAGACCCTACCGCCCCCAATCCAGCCCGATCTCCTCGAACACCTCGCGGTTTTCGGCCCAGTTTTCCTCCACCTTGACGTGGAGGAACAGGTGGACCTTCACGCCGAGCAGCTCGCTCAGCTCCAGCCGCGCTGCTTCGCCGATCGCCTTGATCCTGCTGCCGCCCTTGCCGAGGACAATGGCGCGCTGGTTGTCGCGGACGACCACGATCTGCTGGTGGATTTCGAGGCTGCCGTCGGGGCGGTGCTGGTAGAGCTCGGGGCGAACCGCGCTGTCGTAGGGGAGCTCCTCGTGGAGCTGGCGGTAGAGCTGCTCGCGGGTGATCTCGGCGGCGAGCAGGCGCTCGCTGGCATCGCTCACCTGGTCCTCGGGGTAGATCCACTCGGCCACCGGCATCATCGCGGCGAGGCGATCCTTCAGCTCGGGCACGCCGTCGCCGGTCAGCGAGGAGACGAAGAACACCTCGGCAAAATCGACCTTGCCGGTCAGCTCCTGCGCCAGCGCCAGCAGCGGCTCCTTCTTCGCGACATCGACCTTGTTGAGCACCAGCAGCTTGCGCTCGGGCCGCTTGGCCAGCGCCTCCAGCAGCGGCTCGAGCTCGTGGCGGCGCTGCTTGATCGGATCGACCATCAGCAGCACCGCATCGGCCGCCTCGGCGCCCTCCCAGGCGGCGCTGACCATCGCGCGGTCAAGCCGGCGCCTGGGCGCGAAGATGCCCGGCGTGTCGACCAGGACCATCTGCGTCTCGCCGTGCAGCGCGATGCCGAGCATCCGCGCCCGCGTCGTCTGCGCCTTGGCGGATGTGATCGCGACTTTCTGGCCGACAAGCGCGTTGACCAGCGTCGACTTGCCCGCATTGGGCGCGCCGATCACCGCGACGAGACCGCATGCCTGCCTTTCCTCGCCGCTGTTCCCTCCGCTCCGCTGCGGGGCGGCTGCGGGCGGCCGTTCGGCCTTGCGATCCTCCGCCGGATCGATCCGCTCCTCCTCGCCGCTGTTCCCTCCGCTCCGCTGCGGGGCGGCTGCGGGCGGCGCTTCGGCCTTGCGATCCGCTGCCGGATCGATCCGCTCCTCCTCGCCGCTGTTCCCTCCGCTCCGCTGCGGGGCGGCTGCGGGCGGCCGTTCGGCCTTGCGATCCTCCGCCGGATCGATCCGCTCCTCCTCGCCGCTGTTCCCTCCGCTCCGCTGCGGGGCGGCTGCGGGCGGCGCTTCGGCCTTGCGATCCTCCGCCGGATCGATCCGCTCCTCCTCGCCGCTGTTCCCTCCGCTCCGCTGAGGGGCGGCTGCGGGCGGCCGTTCGGCCTTGCGATCCTCCGCCGGATCGTTTGGCGTATTGTTGCCAGTCACCCGTACTTCTCCATGAAACGCGCGGCGGCTGCCTTCTCCGCTTCCTGCTTGCTCGACGCGGTGCCTTCGGCCTCGCCGACCTTGTGGACTTTCACGCGCACGGTGAAGCAGGCCGCGTGGTCGGGCCCCGAGCGATCTACCACCGTGTATTCGGGCGGACGGCGGCCGTTGCCCGCGGCCCATTCCTGAAGCGCGCTCTTGGGATGCTTTCGCTTGCCCTCGCCGCTCTCGAGCGCCGGTCGCCAGAGGAAGTGGACCAGGTCGCAGGCGGCCTGATAGCCGTTGTCAAGGAATTGCGCGCCGAGCAGCGCCTCCATCACATCCCCCAGAATGTTGTCGCTGTCGCGCCCGCCATCGGCATGCGCCTGCTTGGAAATGCGCAGGTGCCTGGGCAATCCGATGCCGCGCGCGATCTCGGCGCACATCTGGCGGCTGACCATCGCGTTGAGGCGCAGCGCCAGCTTGCCCTCGGGCTCCTCCATGCAATCGTAGAGCCACTGCGACACCGCGAGGCCGAGAACCCGGTCGCCAAGAAACTCGAGCCGCTCGTAATTGGCCGGCTCGCCGGTGCTGCCGTGGGTGAGCGCGGCGAGCCACATATCCTCCTGCCGGACGGAAAACCCGCGTCCTTCTAGCCATTCGCGCGTGTCCTGGGCGAGGCCCGTCACAAGCGTTCCCCCATGTGATTCCACCGCGCGGCGGTGAGCCAGCTCAGCGGATTGTACCACCTCGCCGAGCCGTCGGTCGAGAACAGGACAATCTCCGCGCGCCCGGCAAGAAGCGCGGTGGGCACCATCCCGACCCCGCCGCCGGCGCGCGGGGGGAAGCGGCTGTCCTGCGAATTGTCGCGGTTGTCGCCGAGCATGAACACATGGCCCGGGGGCACGGTGACGGGGCCGAACTCGTCCTGCGGCGTGACGCCGAAATCGAGCACCGCGAAGCTGCGGCCGCCCGGCAGCGTTTCGACGAAGCGGGCATAGCGGCAGATCGGACGGCCGCCGGCACCGCGTTCGCGCGCCGCGCCCCAGGCGCAGGCCGTGTTGGGCGAGACCGGCAGGCGGAAGTCGGCGAAACGCTGCTTGCGCACCGCGACGCCGTTCAGCACCACCTGCCCGCCGCGCAGCGCCACGCTGTCGCCGGGCAGGCCGATCACGCGCTTGATATACTCCGTCCGGTCGACGGGGTGGCGGAACACGGCGATGTCGCCGCGTCGGGGCAGGCGCGGGGCGATCGTCCCCTCGATCAGCGGCAGGTCGAAGGGCAGCGACCAGCGCGACCAGCCATAGGGCCATTTCGCCGCGATCAGATAATCGCCGCGGATCAGGCCGGGGAGCATGCTTTCACTGGGGATGGTGAAAGGCGTGACCACGAAGCTGCGCAAGGCAATCACCGCCAGCACCAGGAGCGCGACGAAACGGGGATAGCTCGCGCGGCTCGTGCGCCGGGGCGCCGCCGGAGCGGCAGGGGGATCGGCGGCGAGGGCCATGGTCATCGGTTCGTCACGCCCGCGCGGGGTTTGCAATCATCGCCCTTGCTCCTAACCGCCGGCTCGATTCCACGAAAGGACTTTCGCGTGACCGCTGCCTCCGAGACCGCAATCGCCGCCGCCTGGAGGGCTCTCCAATCTCTCCCGCGCCCGACGTTGGGCGAGCTGTTCAGCGACCGGCGCGACGGCGGCGAAGGCGCGCGCGAGCCCGTCGGGGCGGAGCGCGTCGCGATGCTCTCGGGCCGCATCGAATGGGACGTTGACGATTCCGGGGCAGGGGACGTCGGCGGCATCCTGTTCGACTGGTCCAAGACCCACCTCGACGGGGCGCATCTGGCCGGCTTCGAAGCGCTCGCCCAGGCGTGCGGCTTTGCCGACAAGCGCGCGGCGCTGCTGGCGGGCGAAAAGGTCAATGTCACCGAGGGCCGGGCAGCGACGCACACCGCGCAGCGCGGTTTCGGCAGCGAAGCCGATGTCGAGGAGGCGGCGGCGCTCCATGCGCGGATGCGGATGCTGGTCGAGGCCATTCATGAATCGGAGGGCGAGCCCGGCGTGCTGGGCGAGGTGAGGCACCTCATCCACATCGGCATCGGCGGCAGTGCCCTCGGTCCGGCGCTGGCGCTCGGCGCGCTTGCCCGCGAGTATCCGCTGGTTGAAGTGCATGTCGTCTCCAACATCGACGGGGTGGCCCTGGAAACCGCCTGCCGCGCGTGCGACCCCGCCACCACGCTGATCGCGGTGGCCTCGAAAACCTTCACCACCATCGAAACCATGACCAATGCCGAAAGCGCGCTCGCCTGGCTGCGCGACAACGGGGTGAGCGATCCGCATGGCCGGGTGATCGCGCTTACCGCCCGCCCGGACAAGGCAGTCGCATGGGGCGTTGACGAGACGCGCGTGCTGCCCTTTCCCGAGAGCGTGGGCGGGCGCTATTCGCTGTGGTCCTCGATCGGGTTTCCGATCGCGCTCGCCGCCGGGTGGGACGAGTTCGCGGCCATGCTCGCCGGCGCCGCGGCGGTGGATCGGCATTTCGAGGACGCGGACGGCCGCGCCAACCTGCCGCTGCGCGCCGCCTTCGCCGATCAGCTCTACACCCGGTTGCGCGGGTGCCAGACGCGCGCGGTGTTCGCTTACGACGAGCGGCTGGCGCTGTTCCCCAGCTACCTCCAGCAGCTCGAGATGGAATCGAACGGCAAGCGGGTGACCACCGATCAGCGGCCGGTGAGCGGGCCGAGCGCGCCGATCACCTGGGGCGGGGTGGGCACCGACGCCCAGCACGCGGTGTTCCAGCTCCTTCACCAGGGCACCGTCGAAGTCCCTGTCGATTTCATCGCCAGCATTGCGCCCGGCGACATGCTCGACCCCGCGCATCACCGTATCCTGCTGATGAATTGTTTCGCGCAGGCCGCCGCGCTGATGGCGGGCAAGGCGGGCGAGGATCCCGCGCGCGCCTACCCCGGCGACCGGCCCAGCGCGACCATGCTGTGCGACGACATCGACGCCGCGACGCTGGGTGCGCTCATCGCCTTCCACGAACACCGCACTTTCGCCAACGCAGTGCTGATGGGCATCAACCCGTTCGACCAGTTCGGAGTCGAGCTCGGCAAGCAGATCGCCAACCGGATCGCGGCGGGCGACGAAAGCTTCGATGCCAGCACCGCAGCACTCCTGGCGGCCGCGGGCATCGCTTTGCGGGAGTAAATCCGTCTCATTCCGGGACGGCAAGGATTTCGGCGCGAATCCCGGCAGAAGTTTCGTGCAGGAGGGCGAGGAGATTGTGATAAGGTCAACGCCGGATGTGGCGGAAGCACGGACCGCGTTGGGGCGCTCGCTGCTCAGGTGGGGGAAATGATGGTTACCAAAATCCTGTTTCGGGCTGCTGCGTCCGCGGTCGTGGCCGCCACGGTGTTGGCGTCGGCAACGCCCGCATCGGCTGCGCGCACATTGTGCTCCAGCGGCCCGGTAATCGATCTGGTGACTGAAGCGTGCGTATGGTCGGGGAACGATCGCGAAGCCGACGTCGAGGCGGCCCTTTTGGCGGCGCTTGGAACCGGGGTCGATCTCACGCTGTATGGCAAGAGCGACGACAACACCGCGCTGTTCAGTTTCACGCCCGGCGGCGATCCCGACGGCTTGCTGAGCGTGAACTGGTCCGTACTGGACGGCACCTTGATCAAATTCGTGACGGTGAAGGCGTCCGGCGAGTTCAAGGTTTTCGAGCTGGCGGGTCCGGGCGCGAGCTCGGGCATTGCAGACACGGTCGATTTGCTGACAAAAAATGGCAAGAATCGTCCCGAGATCTCGCACATCTCCTTCTGGACCCGGGGAACGGCCGCGGTTCCCGAACCTGAGGCTTGGGCGATGCTGGTGATGGGCTTCGGCACGCTGGGCGCGGCCATGCGCACCGGGCGCCGCCGCCGGCGGGCGCTCGCCTGACCGGCGCGACCCGGCCCGTCGCTGGCGGCTGAGACGCTGCCTGCTCCTTGACGGCGAGGGGGACCGACAGGGCCACATCGGTGAAAAGGGCTTGACATCGTCACGCTGATCGGTTAGAACGCGTCATCATCCCGATAGTGCGATTCGCTCCCGGTCGTTCGATCCTTGACTTGCAACCCCGTCGCGGCCATAGCGCCACCAACCGATGCGCGCCTTGCCAGCGTGAAGCGGCGGTTTATCCGCCCCGGCGCGCGCTTCGAATTCCCGATACCGACTTCCCATTTCACGCGGGCGGTTTTTCAACCCCGCGACCGCGCGCCTTTCCGGCTGCGCGCCGCTCACAATACGAGTTTTACCATGACCAGTTTCACCGATCTCGGGCTTTCGCAGCCCGTCCTGCAGGCGCTCGATCTCAAGGGGTACAGCGTTCCTACGCCCATCCAGGCGCAGGCCATCCCGCCCGTTCTCGCGGGCCGCGACCTGCTGGGCATCGCCCAGACCGGCACCGGCAAGACCGCTGCCTTCATGCTTCCGAGCATCGACCGGCTGCGTGACGCCGAACGCCAGACGCCGTTCAAGAGCTGCCGCATGCTGGTGCTGGCGCCCACGCGCGAGCTGGCGGGGCAGATCGCGCAGTCGGCCCGCGATTACGGCGCGCTCGCCGGGCTCAAGGTCGCCTCGATCGTCGGCGGCACTTCGGTCAACAAGGACCGCAACAAGCTCCACCGCGGCACCGACATTCTGGTCGCGACCCCTGGCCGCCTGCTCGATCTGATCGACCAGAAGGCGTTCCTGCTCTCGGGGGTGGAAATCCTCGTGCTCGACGAGGCCGACCAGATGCTCGACCTCGGCTTCATCCACGCCCTGCGCAAGATCAGCCAGCTCGTGCCCAAGGAGCGCCAGACGCTGTTCTTCAGCGCCACCATGCCCACCGCGATTCGCGAGCTGGTGAAACAGTATTGCCACGATCCGGTGCAGGTTTCGGTGACTCCGCAGAGCACCACCGCCGAGCGGGTCGATCAGTATCTGCTGATGGTCCAGCAGGACGAGAAGCAGACGCTGCTCGAGATGCTCCTGCGCGGCCGCCACGAAGTGCCGGGCAAGTTCGAGCGGGTGCTGATCTTTACCCGCACCAAACACGGCGCCGATCGGGTGGTGAAGAAGCTGGTCCAGGCCGGCATTCCCGCCAACGCCATCCACGGCAACAAGAGCCAGCCGCAGCGCGAGCGCGCGCTGGACGAGTTCCGCCGCGCCAAGGTGCCGGTTCTGGTCGCGACCGACGTCGCCGCGCGCGGGATCGACATCCCCGGCGTGAGCCATGTGATCAACTTCGAGTTGCCCAATGTGGCCGAGCAATACGTCCACCGCATCGGGCGGACAGCGCGCGCCGGGGCCGACGGCATCGCCATCGCCTTTTGCGCCGAGGACGAGCGGGCCTACCTCAAGGACATCCGCAAGCTCACTGGCGCCGAGCTCGAGCGGCTGCCGCTGCCCGACAACTTCCGCGCGGTCGTTGACGGCGTGGGCCCGGAAAAACGCGAGCAGAAGCCCCGCCTGGCCCGCCCCACCATCACGCCGCGCTTCGCCGGCAAGGGTGCCGAACGCGGGCCCGGGCGCGGTGGCGGCGGCCGCGGCGAGAGCGCGGGGGAACAGCGTCCGGCGCAGGCGGCGAGCAAGGGCAAGCCCAGCCGCAAGCATCGCTCGCGCGCCGGCCGCCCTCAGCGCAGCGGCGAGGGAAGCGGCCAGGGCGGGCAGGCCAGCGCCCAGGGGGCCGCTCAGAGCAGCGGCCCATCGGCGGGCGGGGAAAATCGTCCGCAGCGCAGGCGCCGGTTTGGCAGCGGGCGCGGACGCGGCTAAGGGACCCGTCCTGAAGGCAGGAGATAATGACGACCATGGCACCGCTGCCCGAGATCAACCCCATCGAGCGTATCCAGGAAAACGTCCTGGCGCGCTCGGAACGGCGGTTGCTGACCTGGTTGTGTGCGCGAATGCCGGCTTGGGTTTTCCCCGATCTGCTCAGCAGCATCGGCATGGCGGGTGCGGTCTTGATCCTGGCCGGATATGCCGGAAGCAACTGGTCGCCGGACTGGTTGTGGCTGTGCGTGGTGGGCTTCGCGTTGCATTGGTTCGGCGATTCGCTGGACGGCAGCCTGGCGCGCTTCCGCAAGATCGAGCGCCCCCGTTACGGCTATTTCCTCGACCATAGCGCCGACGCGCTGGGCACGACCATGATCGTCGGCGGTATCGGCTTGAGCCCTTATCTTTCGCTCGAAAGCGCGCTGCTCGCGCTGGTCGGCTATCTGATGATGTCGATCCACGCCTTCCTTTCGGTGCGGGTGTTCGCCGAGCTGCGGCTGTCCTATCTTGCGCTCGGCCCGACCGAAATCCGGGTCATTCTCGTTGCCCTGACCATGGTCATGTACTTCGCCGGTCCGGGCGAGCCGCTCTACGGTTCGTTCAATGGATACGACCTGTTCGCGTTCGCGGCCGCGGCGCTGATGATCGCGCTGTTCATCGTCCAGACGGTTCAGAAGGGACGGGTTCTGGCGCGCGAAGAGCCTCCGCGGCGATAAGCGCGATTGCGACCCGGCCGCCCCGCACGGCGGCCGCCTCGCCTCAACTCGGGAGCCCTGGATGACCGAATACGATTACGACCTGTTCACGATCGGTGCCGGCTCGGGCGGGGTGCGCGCGAGCCGGGTCGCCTCCACGCTTGGCGCCAGCGTCGCCATTGCCGAGGAATACCGCGTCGGCGGAACCTGCGTCATTCGCGGCTGCGTGCCCAAGAAGATGCTCGTTTATGGCGCGCATTTCGCCGAGGATCTGGAGGATTGCGCCAGTTTCGGCTGGTCGATCACCGGCAAGAGCTTCGACTGGAAGCGGCTGCGCGACAATGTGCTGAACGATGTCGACCGGCTCAACCGCGCCTACACCGACACGCTCGAGAACAACAAGGTGGCGATCATCCCCGAGCGCGCCGAGCTGGTCGGCCCGCACGAGGTTCGCCTGGCGAGCGGAAAGACCGTCACCGCGCGGCACATCCTGATCGCCACCGGGGCCCATCCGCATGTCCCGGATTTCCCCGGCAACGAGCTGGGCATCACCAGCAACGAGGCCTTCCACCTCGACGCCGTCCCCAGGCGGATGCTGATCGCCGGCGGCGGGTACATCGCCAACGAATTCGCGGGCATCTTCCACAAATTCGGCAGCAAGGTCACGGTCGTGACCCGCGGCGACCAGATGCTGCGCAGCTATGACGAGGCGCTGCGCGAGCGTCTGCTGCACATCTCGATGCTCAAGGGCATCGATTTCCGCTTTCACGCCGAGATCGAGCGGATCGAACGCAAGGGCAAGGCGCTCCGCGTCGCGATGACCGGCCACCAGCCGATCGAGGTCGACCAGGTTCTGTTCGCCACCGGCCGCGTCCCCAACACCGCGGGGCTGGGGCTCGACAAGGCGGGAGTGGAGACCGGCGACAAGGGCGAGGTCGCGGTCGACCGGTTCTCGAGGACCAATGTCGAGCACATCTACGCCGTGGGCGACGTCACCGGCCGCGTCCAGCTCACCCCGGTGGCGATCCGCGAAGGGCAGGCCTTCGCCGAGACGGTGTTCGGCAACAAGCCCACCGCAGTCGATCATTCCTGCATCCCGGCCGCGGTGTTCAGCCACCCGCCGCTGTGCGGGGTCGGGCTCACGGAAAAGCAGGCGCGGCAGAAGCTGGGCGCGGTCAAGGTCTATCAGTCGGATTTCCGGCCGATGAAGAACGTCCTTGCCGGCCGCGACGAGCGCGCGCTTTACAAGATGGTCTGCGACGAGGCCGACAGGATCGTGGGCATCCACATGATCGGCCCCGACGCGCCCGAGATCATGCAGGCCGCGGCAGTCGCGGTGAAGGCCGGGCTGAGCAAGGCCGATTTCGACGCCACCTGCGCGATTCATCCGACGATGGCCGAGGAACTGGTGCTGCTGCGTTAGGCCGGCGCCTGGAGGGGAAAAGCGATGCTCAAGACAGTTCTGGTCACCGGCGGCACCGGCTATATCGGGGGCGAGGTGATCGGCCTGCTGCTGGCGCGCGGGCACTCGGTCCACACCACCGTTCGCGCCAGGGCCAGGAGCGAAGCGCGGCTGCATGGCCGCTGGCCCGCTGCCGCCGAGCGCCTGAAATTGTTCGAGGCCGAGCTGATGAGCGATGCCGGCTGGGCCGAGGCCATGGCGGGGTGCGACGCGGTCGCGCATGTCGCCTCGCCTCTGCCGGTGGCCGTCCCGCGCGACGAGAACGAGCTTGTCGTTCCCGCGCGCGAGGGCACGCTGCGCGCGCTGCGCTTCGCCCATGCGGCGGGGATCGCGCATTTCGTCCAGACGAGCTCAAATGCGGCGATTTCCTATGGTCATCCCCGGTCCAAAACCGAGTTCGACGAGAGCGACTGGACCAATGTCGACGCGCCGGGGGTGCAGCCCTATGTCAAGTCCAAGGCGATTGCCGAGCGCGCCGCGCGCGACTGGGTGGCGGCGAACGCATCCGACATGGCGTTCTGCTCGGTCAATCCGGTGCTCGTGCTCGGGCCGGTGGCGAGCGAGGACTTCACTGCTTCGATCGAAGTGGTCCGCCGCCTCCTGACCGGAGAAATACCCCTGATCCCCGATATCGGCTTCCCGATCGTCGATGTCCGCGACGTCGCCATGCTGCACGTTCTCGCGCTCGAGGCGGATCCGGCCACGATTCGCGGCGAGCGTTTCGCCGCGACGGCCGAGTTCTATCGCTTCGCCGATATCGCCGCAGTGTTGCGGGCGCATCTGGGCCGCGATGCGCGCAAGGTGCCCACGCGGAGGATGCCCGACTGGCTGCTGCGCGCGCTGGGCCTGGTCTCGCGCGACCTGCGCCAGCTCGCGGGCGAGATCGGCACCACCAAGCGGATCAGCAACCGGCACGCCCGCGAGGTGCTGGGCTGGACCACGCTGCCGCCCGAACAGACGATCCTCGACACGGCCCGCAGCCTGATCGCGCAAGGGATCGTCAGGCTGTGACACGCCCGCGCGCATTGCGCCGCGTCGCCGCGCTTGCCACAAGGCGCGCGACGAATCGCGATTGGCCCGGGGACATAACCGCATGAATTTTCTCGCCTCGCGCGAGCAGCTTCGCGCCAGCCTGATCCGCTGGTCGCTGGTCAGCGTCCCGGCCTGCCTGCTGCTGGGGGTGCTGCCGGGGCGCATCTGGACCGCCGACAGCGCCTGGTTCCAGGCGCTCGACAAGCCCGCGATCTTTCCCCCGCCGGCAGTGTTCGGGATCGTCTGGGGGTTCCTGTTCATCGCGATGGGGTTCGCGCTGGCGCTGGTCGGCTCTGCCTGGGGCGCGCGGCTGCGGCGCGCGGCGATCGCCGCCTTCGCCGCGCAGTTCGCGCTCAATCTGGCCTGGACGCCGACATTTTTCGGTGCGCATCAGCTGACCGGCGCGCTGATCCTGCTGATCGCGATCGTGGTGGCGGTGGCGGTGACGGCGGCGCTGTTCTGGCGCGTGCGCCGGGCGGCGGGGCTGCTGCTGCTTCCCTATCTCGCCTGGGCGCTGTTCGCGGCGGTGCTCAACTACGAATTCCTCCGCCTGAACCCGCAGGCCGACGGCGCTGGGGGAAGCAGCGGCGCCAGCGCCCGCGTGCGCATCGGCAATTGATCGGACGGGCGCGCGCGCCTAGGACCCGGGCCATGCAGTCCGAAAACCCCCTCGTCGCCGATTTCGTCAAGCTCGCCAATGCCGCCGCGGGGACGTTCGCCGGGATGACCCGCGAAGCGCGCGAAGGCGCGCGAGAGCGGCTGAAAGGGGCCCTGGGCGGGATGGATTTCGTCAGCCGCGAGGAGTTCGAAGCGGTCAAGACCATGGCGGCCAAGGCGCGCGAGGAGGCCGAGGCGCTCAAGGCGCGCGTCGCGGCGCTCGAGGCGAAAGCCGCTCCGCCCGCGTCTTGAAGGTGGGTCGTCAAGCCGGCACACGGCAGGGGCAGGGAGAAGCAGAAATGAGGGCGATGCGGTTGATTGCGCTGACCGGGGCGGTGGTGCTGGCGGTGGCGGGGCCGGCGACGGGGCCGGCGGCGGGGCAGGACGCGCCTGTTCGCGCCTTTTCCGGCGAGGATCTGTTCAAGCTCGAAGGCGCGACCGATCCGCAGATCAGCCCCGACGGGAGCCGCGTGGTCTATGTCCGCCGCACCGGCGACATCATGAAAGACCGCTATCATCCCTCGCTGTGGCTGGTCGATGTGCGCAGCGGAGTTCAGCGGCCGCTGGTCGCCAATTCCGATCAGAACATGGCCCCCCGCTGGTCGCCCGACGGGCGGCGGATCGCCTTTGTCTCCACCGCGGGCGGGGCGGGGGCGCAGCTCCATGTGCTCTATCTCGACAGCGGCACCAGCGTGCGGGTGACGGGCCTGCCCGATACCCCGCGAGCAATGGCGTGGTCGCCCGACGGGCGCCAGATCGCCTTTACCATGCGTGTTCCGGGCGAGGGGCCGAAGCTCGGCAAGGCGCCCGACAAGCCCGAGGGTGCCGAGTGGGCCAAGCCGCTCACGATCATCGACCGGGTGACCTATCGCTTCGACGGCGGCGGCTATGCCAGGCCCGGCTACGACCAGCTGTTCGTCGTCTCGGCCGATGGCGGCGCGGCGCGGCGCGTGACCGCGGGCAATTGGGATGCGGGCGGCCCGATCGACTGGTCCGCTGACGGGCGGCAGGTCTATTTCACCGCCAACCGGGTCAAGGACTGGGAGCGCGCCGCCAACGAAAGCGAAATCTACGCCGCCGATCTCGACAGCGGGGCGGTGCGGGCGCTGACCAACCGGCGGGGGCTCGATTTCGCCCCGAAGGTTTCGCCCAACGGGCGGCTGATCGCCTATCTCGGTGCCGACGATGCCGGCCGCTCGCACGAAAACCTCGAGCTCCATGTCATGGCGGCTGACGGCACCAGCGCGCGCTCGCTCACGCCTGCGCTCGACCGCGCCATCGCCGATTTCGCCTGGGCGGGAAACAATGCGCTCTACGCCAGCTATGCCGACCGGGGCGTGCTCAAATTGGCCAGGATCGGGCTGGACGGCCGTGTCGCCACCCCGCTCGTCGATTTTCTGACCCCCGGCGCAGTCTCGGATCGGCCGTATGCCGGGGGCGATTTCAGTGTCAGCCGTAATGGCGCCATCGCCTTCACGAGCGGGGGAATTGACCGGCCCGGCGATCTGTTCGTGACGGCGGGGGGCAGTGCGCGCCAGTTGACGCGGCTCAACACCATCTGGCGACAGGGGAAGGACATCGCGCCGATGCGCAAGCTGGCGGTGACCGCGCCTGACGGGCGCGCCATCGACGCCTGGCTGATCGAGCCGGTGGGCCGCATGCCTGGCCGGCGCCTCCCGCTGATCCTGGAAATCCACGGCGGGCCTCACGCCGAATACGGGCCGGGCTTCTCGACCGATTATCAGCTCTACGCCGCCGCAGGCTACGCGGTGCTCTACACCAACCCGCGCGGCTCCACGTCTTACGGCGAGGAGTTTGCCAATCTCATCGACAAGAATTATCCCGGGCCCGATTACGACGACCTGATGGCCGCGGTCGACGCCGCAATCGCCGATGGGGTCGCGGACCCGGGCAATCTGTTCGTCACCGGCGGCTCGGGCGGCGGGGTGCTGACCGCCTGGATCGTCGGCAAGACCGACCGCTTCGCCGCCGCCGCGACTCAGAAGCCGGTGATAAACTGGGCGAGCGAGGTGCTCACCGCCGATCTTGCCACCGGCGCGCCGAAATACTGGTTCGGCGCGATGCCATGGGAAAGGCCCGAGGAATACTGGCGCCGCAGCCCGCTTTCGCTGGTCGGCAATGTCAAGACGCCGACCTTGGTGGTGGTGGGCGAGCAGGATTACCGCACGCCGATCTCCGAAGCGGCGCAATACTACCAGGCGCTCCAGCTTCGCGGGGTTCCGACGGCCTTCGTGACCGTGCCCGACGCCAGCCACGGCTTCACCGCCCGGCCCAGCCAAAGCGCGGCCAAGGCGAGCGCGATCATCGCCTGGTTCGATCGCTATCGCACCGACAAGGCGAAACCTGCGGCGCCCGCCACCGCCGGCAATTGAGCGGGAGCTGGGCGGCGCGGTGCAGCTCTCGGCGCCGGCCATTCTCCTTGCCGCGCGGGCCCACGGCGAAACCGCGGTGATCGCGCGCCTGTTGACCGACGAGGCGGGCGTGGTGGCCGCCTATGTCGCCGGCGGGCGCGGGCGGCAGCTGCGCCCGGTGGTGATCCCCGGAAACCTTGTCGCCGCCGATATTCGCGCCAGGAGCGACAGCCAGCTCCCTTTCGCCAGGCTCGAGCTGGTCCGGAGCCGCGGGCCGTGGCTGAACGAGCCGCTGCCCGCGGCCGCCATCGGCTGGGCCACCGCGCTGACCGCGGCGACGCTTCCCGAGCGGCACCCCTATCCGGCGCTCTACGCCGCGCTTTCCGCCTTGCTCGACGCGGTCTGCGCCGCGCCCTCGGCGCGCGGATGGGCGGGCGCGCTGGTCGCCTATGAAGTGCTGGTGCTGCGCGAGCTCGGCTATGGCGCCGCCGACAGCGCGCCCCCGGGCGTAGCGGATCTCGGCGCTGCCCTCGACTGGCTCGACCGGCTTGAGGGCCCGATCGCGACGCGCCTGCTTGCCCACACGCGCACCGATGTTATGGGCGCGCGCGGCCTGCTGCGCGAAAGGCTGGGAAGGATGTTGGCATGAAGATCGCGGTCCTTCCCGGCGACGGCATCGGCCCCGAGGTCACGCAGGCCGCGGTGCGCGTGCTCGACGCGCTTGCGCTTCCGGGCGTCTCGCTGTTCGATGGCGACGTCGGCGCCGTCGCCTATCAGCGCCACGGCGTGCCGCTGCCCGCGGAGACGCTCGAGATGGCGCGCGCGGCCGACGCGGTGCTGTTCGGCGCGGTGGGCGATCCGCGGTGCGACGCGCTGCCGCGCCCGCTGCGTCCGGAACAGGCGATCCTGGGCCTGCGCCGCGAGCTTGGTCTGTTCGCCAACCTGCGCCCCGCCGCTGGCTGGCCGGGGCTCGAGGATCTCTCGCCGCTGCGTCCCGAGCTCGCCCGCGGGATCGATCTGCTGGTGGTCCGCGAATTGACCGGCGACGTATATTTCGGCGCCAAGGGCGAGCGGATCGGCCGGTCCGGCGAACGCGAGGGCTGGGACGAGATGGTCTATTCGGAGGGAGAGGTGCGCCGGATAGCTCACACCGCGTTCCGCGCCGCGCAGAGCCGCCGTGGCCATGTCACCAGCGTCGACAAGGCCAATGTCCTGGAAACCAGCCGCGTCTGGCGTGACGTCGTGAACGACGTGGCGCGCGATTATCCCGGTGTCGCGCTGCAGCACCTCTATGTCGATAACGCCGCGATGCAGCTCGTGCGCGCACCCGGGCAATTCGACGTGATCCTGACCGGCAACCTGTTCGGGGACATTCTTTCGGACCAGGCGAGCGCCTGCGTCGGCTCGATCGGCTTGTTGCCCAGCGCCGCGCTGGGCGAGCGCCGGACCGAGTTCGGCACCTTCGGCCTTTACGAGCCCATACACGGCAGCGCGCCCGACATCGCGGGGACGGGACGGGCCAACCCGATCGCCGCGATTCTAAGCCTGGCGATGATGATGCGCCACTCGCTTGGGCGCGGGGCGGACGCTGGCCGTATCGAACGCGCAGTCGCGCGCGTGCTCGCCAGCGGGTTGCGCGGCGCCGACCTTGGCGGCGAGGCTGGCACCGGCGCGATCACCGACGCGGTGCTTCAAGAACTTGGCCAGACCGACTAGGAGCGTCCTCGCGAATCCATGCCAGACGCCTCCGCCTCCGCCTCCGTGGCCACGATGCCGCTCGAACTCGCCGTCGTTCTGCCCACGCTCAACGAGCGCGACAATGTCGCCCCGCTCCTCGAACGGATCGAGGCCGCGCTTGGCCCGGCGGGGTGGGAGGTGCTCGTCGTCGACGACAACTCCGCCGACGGCACCGCCGAGGAGGCGCGCCAGCTCAGCCTCACCGACCCGCGCCTGCGGGTGATCCAGCGGATCGGGCGGCGCGGCCTGGCGAGCGCCGCGATCGAAGGTTTCTGCGCCACCGCGGCACCCTATGTGGCGGTAATGGACGCTGACCACCAGCACGATCCCGCGCTGCTCAAGGAGATGCTGGCGAGCGTCAAGGCGGGGGAGGCCGAGGTTGCGGTCGCCAGCCGATTCGCCGCCGGGGCCAGCACCGCCGACTGGAACCGGCCCGACCGCGAGAAGCTCTCGGGCATCGCCAATGCACTTGCGCGCCGGCTCACCGGGGTGGAGCTCAGCGATCCGATGAGCGGCTATTTCCTGCTCCCCACCGCCACCGCGCGGCGGCTCGTCCCCAACCTCTCGGGCATCGGCTTCAAGATCCTGCTCGACCTGCTCGCCACCGCCAACCCGCCGCTCGCGGTCAAGGACTTCCCGATGAACTTCGCCGCCCGTCGCTCTGGCGAATCCAAGCTCGACCGCGCGATCGCCTTCGACTTCCTCGCCGGCCTCTACGACAAGAGCTTCGGGCGAGTCATTCCCACGCGTTTCGCGCTGTTCGGCACCGTCGGCCTGCTCGGCGTCGGAGTCCATCTGGCGATCCTGGCGGTGTTCCTGCGCCTGTTCGGGGCCGGCTTCGCCTGGGGTCAGGGGGCGGCGACATTCGGGGCGATGAGCTTCAATTTCTGGCTCAACAACTGGCTCACTTATCGCGACGCTCGGCTCGAAACCGCGGGCGAGCTGCTGCGGGGATGGTTCAGCTTTATCGTCGCCTGCTCGATCGGTGCCTTTGCCAATGTCGCAGTGGCGACCGCGCTCCACGATTTCGGCATTCCCACGATCCCTTCAGCCCTGGCGGGTATCGCGCTCGGATCGGTGTGGAACTACGCGTTGTCGAGCCGGTTCGTCTGGGGACGGTTCTGAGCCGTCAGCGCCACCCGTCGAGCCACATCCATTTGGTGAACGCCATCTTGCCTCCGGCGAGCGGCGCGGCGCTGAGAATCGGGTAGAAATACGCGAACAGCGCGATGCTCCCGGCGAGCGGGAGCATGGCCAGCCAGCGATGGCCGCGCCGCCACAGCGCGTCGAGCGCGAGCGCGAGTGCCGCGAGCAGCGCCATGCTGGGCAGGAAATAGTGATAGAGGAACTGGACCGGCTTGGCGCTGACGATCCAGAACCCCAGCGTGACGGCATAGAGAACGACCGCCGCCGCGGCAGGGCCGTTGCGCCGCATTGCGGCCTGGCCGGCGGCCCACACCAGCGCGGGCAGGCCCAGCAGCATGGTGAGCGGGTTGCCGATCAGCAGGATTCCCCGCTGTGCGCCATCGACATGTTCGTAAAGGTACCAGATCGCGCGCGTGTTGAGGACCCACTGCGGCCAGCGGCTCATATAGGGATGCGTCTTCACCACGCTCTCCTGAAGCCTGATCGCATCGCTATGGAGAGCGAGGAAGGACGCGGAACCCGAAGGCGTGCCGATCGCGCCTTCGGCGAAGAACCAGGCCGGGAGATAGGTCAGCACATAGACCGCGAGCGGCAGCACGCCCAGCCAGAGCGCGGCTTCGAGCAGGCTGATCCCCGGTACCGGCGCACCGCGTTTCGACACCAGGAAGCGGCGGCGGCCCGCTCGGGCGCGAAGCAAAAGAAAGACCACTCCGGGGAGCAGCGCCAGCGGAGCGGCGTTCCATTTGGAAGCAAGCGCCAGGCCCAGGCTCGTTCCGGCAAGCGCCAGTCGGACCCGGCCGCGCTCGGGCTCGCGCATGGCCCCCGCGAGCTGCCAATAGGCGATGGTCACGAACGCGACCATGAAGATATCGAGCATCGCGATCCGCGCGTTGACGAATATCCAGAAACCGGTGGCGAGCAGGATGCCGAAGGCAAGGGTGGCAAAGCGGCTGGCCGAGGCGAACCACATGGCGCGCATTCCGGCAAACAGCGTCAGGATACCGGCGAGCGCCGGGAACAGGCGCCAGCCGAGCGGGCGGTCGCCGAGCAACTCGATGGCCAGGCCGATCAGCTCCTTTCCAAGCAGGGGATGCTCGCGGTTGATGTATCTGCCGAGCGACCAGTACTCGCGCGCCGCGGGGAGATAGTGAATCTCGTCGAAATAGGGCTTGGCGGGAACACCGAGGCGAATGCCGACCACCGCGGCAAAGATGGCCGTCAGGGCGACGCACCAGCCGAGCGGATCGCGGGGGATTGCCTTCGCAGGGTGCATGCGGTGCGCCCGCTACAGGGGCCGCTGCCGCATTGCAATTGGCCGATCGGCAAGGCACCGACTGGCCCGCGGAATCGACGGACGTCAGGCGGGAGGGCATGCGGCCATCGGCGCAGCCGTTTAATAGGCCGGCTTGTCGCAAACGTCCTATTGCAAGGTCTCGAGGGGCCGCTAGAGCGCGGCTGGTCGATTCGTGCCGATACCCTCTCGTTTCCCGGAACGAATGGAATGCGATACGAGTTCGATTGTTTGACGTCGTGTTTTTCGCGGCATAGGTAAAAAATGCGCCTCGGCGCCCTTTTAAAACGGAGTGGGACGCATGAAGAAACGTTTTGTCGCCTTGGCGACCGCCGCGGCGACGATGGTCGCCGCCCCCATCGTGGCGAATGCCGCGCCCGCAGTTCGGGCTGCCGCCCCTGTCGAGGGTGAGCAGGAGCTGGGTGGCAACATCCTGATCGCCATCCTGGCCGTTGCCGCCGTAATTGCAGGCATCATCATCATCGCCGATGACAAGCCGTCCAGCCCCTGATGGCCTGACGGTAACCGATAGGGACGGGCGGGAGGGCAACTTCCCGCCCGTTTTTCTTTGCGGCCTTGCCGCGCCCCCCGTCATCGGTAAACGACAGGGGCAATGAAAAAGACCACCGGAACCGATCGCTCGATCACCCGCCGCTGGGGGCCGGCTACGCGTGCCCTTCGGGGCGGCTCCTGGCGTTCCGAGCACGGCGAGACGAGCGAGGCGCTGTTCCTTACCTCGGGCTACACCTACGACGACGCCGCCACGGTCGCCGCCCGCTTCGCCGGCGAGGCCGACGGCATGACCTATTCGCGCCTCCAGAACCCCACGGTCGCGATGCTCGAAGAGCGGATCGCCCTGCTCGAAGGCGCGCAAGCCTGTCGCGCGCAGGCGAGCGGAATGGCGGCGATGACCGCGGCGTTGCTCAGCCAGCTTTCCGCGGGCGACCACCTGGTGGCGGGGCGGGCGGCGTTCGGCAGTTGTCGCTGGCTCGTCGATAGCCTGTGTCCCCGCTTCGGCATCGAAACCACCACCATCGACGCCTCCTGCGATGCCGCGTGGGAAGCCGCGATCCGGCCCAATACCAAGGTGTTCTTCTTCGAGACGCCCGCCAATCCGACGCTCGATGTGGTCGATATTGCGCATGTCTGCGCGCTCGCCAGGGCGCACGGGATTGCGACCGTGGTCGACAACGCATTCGCTTCCCCGGCGCTCCAGCGGCCGCTCGAGATGGGAGCCGACATTGTCGCCTACAGCGCCACCAAGCTGATGGACGGGCAGGGCCGAGTGCTCGCGGGCGCGGTCTGCGGGAGCGCGCAATTCATCGAAGAGGTCCTGCTGCCCTTTCAGCGCAACACCGGTCCCACCCTCTCGCCGTTCAACGCCTGGGTGGTGCTGAAGGGACTGGAAACGCTCGATTTGCGCGCGCGTCGCCAGAGCGAGCAGGCGCTGGCGCTTGGCCATTTCATCGAAGGCCGGGTGGCGCGCATTCTGCACCCCGGCCTTACGAGCCATCCGCGGCATGATCTCGCGATGCGCCAGATGGACGCATGCGGCCCGATCTTCGCGTTCGACGTGGAAACCCGGGAGCAGGCGTTCACTGTTCTCGATGCGCTCGAGCTCATCGATATTTCGAACAATATCGGCGATGCGCGCAGCCTGATGTGCCATCCCGCGAGCACGACGCATGCCGGCCTGAGCGAGGAGACCCGCAGTGAAATGGGGGTCACGCAAGGGCTGCTGCGGATCAATGTGGGACTGGAAGACATCGCGGATCTGACCGAGGATATCGATCGCGCGCTCGCGGCGGCGGGTCTGTAGAATCCGCCGCGGCAACGGACCGCGAGCGAGCAGGATGGGCGGAGGCTGCGGCGATTTGGCGGCCCCCCCCGGGCCTGGCTCTGGATAACCGCGGGCGCTCCATCGCATCGCCCTTGCGGCGCGGGCGGGGATGATTAGTTTGTCCGCCATCATGTCGACCATCATGAAGGCGCTGTTCCAGCACACCGCGATCACGCATGGCATTGCCGTGCGGGTTGCTGTCAGCTTCCTCCCCGAACAGTCCCAGCCGGAATCGGGGAAATGGTTCTGGGTCTATCACATCCGCATCGAGAACCACTCGCACGAGCGGGTTCAGCTTCTCACCAGGCACTGGCGCATCACCGACGCGCGCGGCGGAGTGGCGATCATCGACGGCGATGGCGTCGTGGGCGAACAACCCCTGCTCGATCCAGGCCGGAGCCACGATTACGTCTCGGGCTGCCCGCTGGAAACGCCCTACGGCTCGATGGAGGGCTTCTACACCTTCCAGACCGATGCGGGGGAACCGCTCGAGGTGCGCATCCCGTTCTTTCCGCTTGCGGCGCCTGCCACGGCGGTCTGATCCCGCGCGTTCCAGCCCACGCGCCACATCCGCTTGTGCACCGCACCATCGTCGCCTAATCCGCATCGGCGATGAAGCGAACGCACCTGCCTTTGAACGCCCTGAGGGTCTACGATGCTGCCGCGCGGCACCTCTCGTTTACGCGCGCGGCGGACGAGCTTGCGGTGACTCCGGCCGCGGTCGGACAGCAGATACGGGCGCTCGAGGATCATCTGGGGACAGTGCTGTTCCGTCGCACCAGCAAGGGGCTCGAGCTGACCGAGGAGGGGGCCGCCGGCCTCGAGCCGCTGCGCGAAGGGTTTCTCAAGTTCGAGGAAAGCGTCCAGGCGATGCAGGCCGGGCAGGCGTCGGACCGCTTTACCATTGCGGTCCCGCGAGAATTCTATGCCCAGTGGCTGGCGCCGCGCCTGGCGCGCTATGCCAGCGAGCAGCCGAAGGCGCGGTTCACTTTCGTAGCCGACGAGCAAGCCGATTTCACCGAGGCCAATCTCGATTTTGCGATCAGGCTTGCCGACGGGCCAGGCGAGCTGGAGGGAGTAGAGCTCGCTCCCGCTACGCGCGTGACCGTTGGCGCGCCCGGCGCGCCCGATCGCTGGATTTCCTGGGGTCCGCCACTTCCCGAGGGTGCCGAGGCGCAGGTCGTGGTGTCGAACGCGGGGCAGGCGCTGTCGAGCGCGCTGGCGGGGCTGGGCAGAACGATCCTGCCCGAATTGCTGGTGGCGGACGCCCTTCTCGACGGTCGCCTGATCGCGCTCGAGCCCGCGGCGCAGGGCAAGCGCGCCTATTGGCTCGTCGCCCCGCTTCCCCAATGGCGCCAGAAGAAGGTGCGAGGATTGGTCGCCTTCCTCACGGCCTGAAACTCAGGCCTGCGAATTTGCCGCGAGTTCGCGTTCGAGCTCTTCAGTCAGCGCGGGGCGCCCGGGAAGGGAATAGCCATTGCTGAACCAGCGCGAGAGATCGCGATCCCTGCATCGGCCGGAGCAGAACGGACTGTGCGCGGCAGCGCGGCGGTTGCCGCAGATGGGGCAGGATCGTACGGTTTCACTCATCGGCTACAAGTTGGGCATGGGGCGCCTCGGGCGCAAGGGTGGCGGCTTTCGTGATGCGAACGCGCTTGCCGGTGCGCCGTTCCAGGTCGGCGAGATGCGGCTCGCGCATGGTGCTTTCCAGCAAGGGGTGGATCGAAAGCTCGACCATGCCGGCGCCGTCCAGAAGCTCCGCCCGGCGCAGGAGATTGCGCCAGATGAAGTCGCTCCGCCGCCATGCCGCGAGCTGGAGCATCGACGGCCGTTCGAAACGCGCGATCAGCTGGACCAGGCCAAACCCGTTCATCGCCGTGCGCTCGTGCGCCCAACCCCTAAGCGCCTCGCCCAGCGCCGCGTCGATCGCCCTGCGATCCGCCTTGTCGGAAAGAGTGGGAAAATCGACCGCAACAGACCCGCCGATGTCGAGCCGCCGGCATGCCGCGGCCAGCGCGGGCACGGCCGCAAGCGCAAGCGCGCGCGGGACAAGCGCGCCGTCGATATCGACGGTGGTCATCGCCGGTGTCGGGGCGAGCAGAAGCGTGCCCCCCTTGAAGGTAATCTCACCGCTCAGGGCTTCGGCGCAAACCTCGTCCCAGTCGCAGTCCGCAAAGCGCCGGACCACGGTGACGTTTCGAGTGGGGGATCGCAACGAATCGGCGAGCGAGAGCGTCCTCACCGCTTCGCCGGTCGGCCGGCCCTGCGCTCGTTTCAACCGGCCCGGGCCGTCGACGGCAGCGCGAGTGATCGCAACCCGCACGCCGCCCCCTTCGCTGACGCCCTTCGGCAACCGGTCGAGCAGAATCTCCTCGCCGCCCGGCGTGCGGGCGGTCCCCCTCGGGCTGCCGGCTGTTCGCGCGATGAGCGTGGCATCGACAACCGATCCGGCGGTCAAACGCTCGGGCCATGCCACGCGCGCCTGGACGATGCGTCCGGCTTCGATCCGCACCGCGCGGTGCTCGCCGATGCCTTCTTCGACCAGCCAGTCAGCCAAGCGTGAATCCGGCCGATTTGAGCAGCCCCCGGGTCTCGTGGAGGGGGAGTCCCATGACCCCCGAATGACTGCCCCGGATCCACTGGATCAGGCCCTCGGCCCTGCCCTGGATGGCATAGCCGCCCGCCTTTCCCCTCCATTCGCCGCTGGCGAGGTAATCCGCGATCTCTTCCGCCGACAACGCCTTGAAGCGCACCACCGTGTCGCTCAGGCGTTCGCGCAGCGTACCGTCGGGGCCCCGCAGCGCGATTGCGGAAAACACCCGGTGACGGCGTCCCGACAGCAATGCCAGGCACAGCCGGGCGGTGGCGGCATCGTCGGCCTTGGGCAGGATACGGCGCCCCGCAGCCACCACGGTGTCGCCCGCCAGCACGAAGCCGCCAGTGGCCACCGCCGCCGCCGCCTTCTCGCGCGCCATGCGCATCGCATAGTCGCGCGGCAGCTCGGTCCGGAACGGCGTTTCGTCGATGTCGGCCGGGGCAATGGCGTCTGCTTCCAACCCGAGCCGGGCCAGCAGCTCGCGGCGGCGCGGGCTGGCGGAGGCGAGCGTGAGGTGACGCGCGCTCATCGGCGCACGGGCCTACTGCGGGCCGGGGCCACCGCGGCCGGGCATGAAACGATAGGTGATACGCGCCTTGGTGAGGTCGTAGGGGGTCAGCTCGCACAGGACTTCGTCGCCCACCAGCACGCGGATGCGGTTCTTGCGCATTTTTCCAGCGGTATGGCCGAGAACCTCGTGGCCGTTTTCCAGCTCGACCCGGAACATCGCATTGGGCAGCAGTTCGACAACGCGCCCGCGCATTTCGAGGAGCTCTTCCTTGGCCATAAAATCCTTTGTCGTGTCGAGAGGTAATTGTGCCGAGTGGCGGCGCGCCATAACCGGGGCCGCGCGAAAAGGAAAGCCCGCCGCGCGAGAGCCGGATTCCTGACCAACCGGCATGTCGTATCGACGAACGACACAATGGTGCCGTTGGAGCGCTTGCGGCTCCGCGGCCTTTCCATCATGAGCAACCGCGCAGGGGGCGGCTATTCGGGACGAAAGGGTCTCTTCTCTTGCGGATTTGCCCAACAGTGTCGCTGATCGCGCTCGCCGCCGCTATCCCCGCGCTGGCGCAGCCGGTCTCCGAGGGTGCGCAACCCGGCCCCGCCGCCGGGCAGCCTGCTGCGCCAGCGCTGAGCGAGGATGAGGTGGACGCCATTGTGGTGACCGCCGAGCGCGTTCGCGGCCAGGTGCAGACGGCGAGCGCGCCGGTGGTCGAGCTCGATCAGGAGCAGGTCAAGGCCTATGGGGCGGCGTCGATCGCCGATCTGGTGGCACAGCTTTCGCCCCAGATCGGATCGGGCAGGGGTCGCGGCGGACGTCCGGTGTTTCTGGTCAACGGCCAGCGGATCACCAGTTTCCGCGAGATCGGGCGCTATCCTCCCGAAGCGGTCAAGAAGGTCGAGGTGCTGCCCGAGGAAGTGGCGCTCAAGTTCGGTTTTCCCGCCGACCAGCGCGTCATCAATTTCATCCTCCAGGACAATTTCGCCAGTCGCGAGGTTGAAGTCGAATATGGAACGCCTGCTCGGGGAGGCTATGGTGCCGCGCAAGCGGAGCTGGGGCTGCTCCGCATCGATGGGACGCAGCGCCTCAACGCCACGCTGAACCTGACCCGGACGACGCCGCTGACCGAAGGGGAGCGCGGCATCGTCCAGACGCCCGGAAGCGCCCCGACCCTGGCCACCGACCCCAACCCTGCCGATTTCCGCACGCTGGTCGCGCGCAGCGAGCAGTTGGAGGCCAACGTCACCAGCACGACGGGGCTGGGCGAAGCCGGCGCCGCCGGTCAGTTCACGCTCAACAGCCAGTGGATTCGCAATCGGACGCGCTCGCTCGCGGGGCTCGACCTGGCGGCCGGCACCGACCCGCTCGGCAATCCGGTGCTGCGTGTCATCGACAGAGATCCCATCGAGCGGCTGACCAATACGGATACGCTTTCAATCGGATCGGGCTACAATTCGCGGTTTGGCGACTATCAGTTCCAGGCGACACTCGATGCCGGGCTCACCGACACCGACAGCCGGATCGACCGCCGCCGCACTGCCCCCGGCCCGGTGGTCACGGATATCGCGCGCAGCAGGGTCTGGACCGCAGGCGTCAAGAACACGCTGATCGGCAATCCTTTCGTACTGCCCGCAGGCGAGGCGGGGATCACGCTGACCGCGGCCTATGACTGGGACCGAATCGAAAGTTTCGACACGCGCACTCTGGCGGGCCAGAGCGCCCTCACGCGCGGCAACCTGTCGGGAGGAGCCAATATCTCCCTGCCGCTCGCCAGCCGCCGTGATGATTTTCTGGCGGCGCTCGGCGATGTCACGGTCAATATCGGGGGCGGTTTCGAGCGTCTGTCGGACTTTGGCACGCTCGGCAATGTCACCACCAGCATGGTTTGGAAGCCCGCCGATCCGCTGACCTTGCAGGCGAGCTATATCGTGCGCGAAGCGGCGCCAGGGCTCAGCCAGCTCGGCGGACCCACCATCGTCAATTTCAACGTGCCGGTGTTCGATTTCCGCACCGGGCAATCGGTTCTGGTGACGCAGACCAGCGGCGGCAATCGCTTCCTGCGGGCGGAAACGCAGCGCGACCTCAAGCTCTCGGCGGGGTACGATCTCGATATTCTCGACCGCGCCAACATCCTCGTGGAGTATTACCGCAACGGCTCCGAAAATGTCACCAGCGGCTTTCCGCTGCTGACCCCCGCGATCGAGACGGCCTTTGCCAATCGCATCGCGCGCGATGAGACCGGGCGACTGACCGCCATCGACGCGCGTCCGGTGACATTCGCCCAAACGCGTTCCGAGCGCCTGCGCTATGGAATCAACCTGTTCGGCAGGCTCGGCAAGCCGCTTCCCCCGGGGATGCCCGGGGCAAGCGGAACGGCAGCGATGATGGGCCGGGCGACGCAGGCGCCCGCGGCGGCGGGCGGAGTCCCTTACGCCCCGCCCGCTCCTGCCGGGACCCGGCAGCCCGGCGGCGCTGGGGGCCCGGGCGGCGGCCTGGGGATCGACCCCCAGCGCTTCGCCGAACTGCGCGAGAGGTTCTGCGCCGCGCCGGCTGGCACCGTCCCCGATCTCTCCGGCCTTCCGCAACAGGTGCAGGAGAGGCTGAAGGGCGAGGATGGAACGATCGATCCTGCCCGCGTCGCGGTGATGCGCGAGCGGTTCTGCAGCGCCGATGCCGCGCGCCGGTTCGATCCTGCGCGTTTCGCTGCAATGCGCCAGGCGCTTTGCGGGGATCCGGCAAAGGACCCCGATTCCGCCGCGATCCCGGAGGAGATCCGCGACCGGCTGAAGGGGCCCGACGGCGCGATCGCTCCGGCGCGGCTCAAGGAATTCCGTGACCGCGTCTGCGCGCTGCCCACGGGCCAAGGTCAGCGCCGCGGCGAGGGCGGCGGGGGCGGGAGTGCAGGCACCGGGGGCGCAGGAAGCGCCGCTGCGCCAGTCGTCAGCGCTGGCCCGGGACCGGGCGGCGGGGGAGGGCCACCCGGCGGGGCGGTGGGCTTTGGTCCAGGAGCCGGGGGCAACGGCCAGGGCCGCTGGAACCTGGCGCTTTATCACACCGTCAATCTCGCCAATTCGATTCTCGTCGCGCCGGGCGGTCCGTTCCTCGACCTGCTGAATGGCGATGCCGTCGGGGGCAGCGGCGGCGTTGCCCGGCATCAGCTCGAGCTCGAGGGCGGGGCGTTCTATCGCGGGATCGGCGCGCGCCTATCGGGCACCTACAATACCGCCACGACGGTGCGCGGCACCGGCCTGCCGGGTTCGACCGACCTGCGGTTCGGCGATCTGGCTCGATTCAACCTGCGCTTCTTTGTGGCGCTCGATCAGCAGAGATGGCTTGCCGGGGGCAGCCCCGGGTTTCTGAAGAACGCGCGCGTTTCGCTCAGGATCGACAATATCTTTGATGCCCGGCAGCAGGTGACCGACGCCAACGGCCAAGTTCCGCTGCGCTATCAGCCCTACCTGATCGACCCGGTGGGCCGCTTCGTGGAAATCGAGTTCAGGAAACTGTTTTAGTTGCGGGACCTTAGTGCAGGCTCGATTTCGGGAACACCAACGAGGCCAGCCCGCGCGGATGGAAGGGGCGCCATTGACCTTCCGGCTGCGCCAGACGATCGGCGATCGCATAGACCGCCGTCGGGTTGACGCCGAGCCCGCAATGACTTGCGTGGACCTCGATGTTCTCGACTTGGCCGGTTCCGTGCTGCACCGAACCGCGCCAGTGGACCACGCCGTCGCTCTTGGTGAGGATGGAGGTGGTGGGCACCGGCGGCGCGACGCCGAGCGCGCGGAACTTGCCCTTGCGCATCGGTTCCGGCTCTGCCCCGTTGAGATATTCGAACAATCGGCGGGCGCTGGTGTGGCCGCGATCGTCGCTGATGGGACTGCCGAGGCTGATCACGAGCCTGACCTTATTGGGCGCCTGCTTGGCGAGTTCGCGCGCGAAAACGCCGCCCAGGCTCCAGCCGACAATCGATACCTTCCGTCCGGTCCGCTCGAAAAGCTTGTCGACGCACGCCATCATCGCCTCGACGCGGGCTTCGTCGACATGGATGTTGCGGCCCAGGTTCCAGCCGACCGCATCGTAGCCAAGGTCGCGCAAAAGCGTGCGCAGGGGACGTGTCGAATAATCGCCGGCGAGAAAGCCGGGCAGCACCAGCACGCCGTGTCCGTCCCCCCTTGGAAGCATGGCGAGGAGCGGGCGCAGGGCATAGAAGCTCGCGAGCTCGCCCATCGCCCGGCTCGGCTCGGCCAAAGTGAGCAGGCGGCTCGGCGGGCGCGCCTGCGGGCGCGAGCCCCGATGGCTCCGCGTTTGCCGGGCCTGGGTTTGTGCAGCGGTCATGCGGTTTCCGTGTTCTTGGGCAATGGGATTGTCGGGGCAGAACGCCTTCGCGACGATCTGGTGCCCTTTAAATCGCTTGTGGTGCGCGTTTTCTTCGGTTCCGCCCCCGGCCCCGTTACGGAAACCTCGGTTTTCGCGGATCTCGCCGCAGCATCGCGGAGTTCCTCAAAGCTGTCCCGGATGCATTGGGCGTAGAACTCGGGGTCGGGCATCAGATCTCGGCAGGCGGTGAAGGCAATCGTCGCCTCCTCGACATAGCTCTGCACGGTGTGCCCCAGCCCCATGCCATCGGTGAGGCAAATGAGGCCCATCATGCTCTCCAGCCGCGCTCCCGCCGAATAAATCGGCACCGGGGGGCCTGGAACATTGGTGACCACGGTCGAGAACATCGGCGCGACCCCGCGATTGGCAAGGCCGAGCCGGGTGTAGAGCTGCGCGCCGAGGCTCATCCACAGCGCGGGAGACAGCTTGCTCGCCTCGGTCATGTTGCGCGCGCCAATGGCTTCGGTCATCGCCTTGGAGTTCTGCGTTTTCGAATGCACGAAAGCGAGCCGTTCGGGCGGATGGGCGAGGTGCGTTCCAAGCGGCGCGACCATGGCGGCGACCTGGTTGCCCATGGCGCCCTTCTCGCCGGCCGCACGAACCGAGATCGGGGCCATCGCCGTCAATGTCTTGTCCGGCAGATCGTCCTGGGCGGCAAGGTAGGTCCGCAAGGCTCCGCCGACGATGGCGAGGAACACGTCGTTGACCTTGCACCCGGGCGCGAGCGCGCGGATGGCCTTGATGTCCGCGAGCGGCACGCTGAGGCCGCCGACCACGCGATGGGCGCCGATGACGCGGTTGAACCGCGTGCGCGGCGCCAGCATGTCGCGTGAGACGGTAAAATCCTTGGCGGCGAGCCCCTTCAGCGCCTTGGCGATTCCCGGCGCCGCCCTGGCCGCCACTTCGAGTTGCTTGAAAGGGTTGGTGAGGGCGTTGAAGTAGCTCCTGCCGAGCAGTTCGACCGGGTTCGGCAGCTTTTCCGGTTTCCACTCGTCGGCTGTTGCCGGCGGTGCAGCGGCGGGCTTGAGCGTGTGCATCGCCTCCATCAGATCGATGCCGCTCATGCCGTCGATCGCGGCGTGATGAACCTTGGTCACCATGGCATAGCACCCCTCCGGCAGGCCGGGAACATTGGTGAGGCCTTCGATGATCGTGAACTCCCAGGGCGGGCGAGTTAGATCGAGGGGCCGGGCGAAGATCCGCGCCGCCTGAATGCAGAGCTGCCGCCAGTCGCCGGGCTGGGGCAAGGCGATGTGGCGGACATGATATTCGAGGTCGAAATCGGGATCCTCGATCCAGTACGGATAATCGAGATCGAAAGGGACGCGGACCAGCCGCTGGCGCATCGTCTTCGATAGCTGCATCCGGCTTTCGAAGAAGGCGAGGATGTCCTTGAAACGCACGAAGCCTCCAGGGGCGGTCGTCGGATTGTAGAGCAGGATCGAACCGATGTGCATCGGCGAATTGCGCGTCTCCAACGCGACGAAACTGGCATCCATTCCCTGGAGTTGACGCATGCCGGTCTCCCCTGTGCCCCGCTCGGCGCGGGTGCGGAGAGCAACCTAACATAATCCGGTGCGCTGACAATCGGAGACCGGGATCAGGACCCCTGGATTGCCTCGCCCGCCGCCACGCCGCTCGCCCAGGCCCATTGGAAATTGTAGCCGCCGAGCCAGCCGGTCACGTCGACAGCCTCGCCCACTGCGTAGAGCCCGGGCACACTGCTGGCGGCCATCGTTTGCGAAGACAGCTCGGCGGTCGAAATGCCCCCAAGGGTCACCTCCGCCTTCGCGAAGCCCTCACTGCCGTTTGGGCGGAAGCGCCAGTCGCCAAGGCGAGCTTCGGCGTCGCGCAGCGCTTTGTCGGAGGTATTGCCAAGCTCATCGTCGCGCCCCAGGCGCTCGGCCAGGGCGGCGGCGAGACGTTCGGGGAGCGCGCGGCGCAGCTGGGCGCGAAGCGTGCTGCGAGGAGCCGCCCGCTTGGCCTCGAGCAGAAAGCCCTGCCGCCACTCGGGAAGGAAATCGATCGCGATGACGTCGCCCGGCCGCCAATAGGACGAGGCCTGGAGTATCGCGGGGCCAGATAATCCGCGATGGGTGAACAGCGCGGCCTCGCGGAACGCCGCCTTGCCCGCTTTCGCGATGACTTCGGTCGACACTCCCGACAGCTCACGGAACAGCACATCCTCGCCGCCGAGCGTAAGCGGCACGAGCGCGGGGCGGGGCTCCACCACTTTGAGCCCGAATCGGCGCGCAAGATCATAGGCGAGACCGGTCGCACCCATCTTTGGAATGGAGGGCCCGCCGGTGGCGATGACCAGCGCGCCCGCCTCGGCTCCAGCTACCCGGAACCGGCCGTCAGCATGCGCGACATCGCCGGTCTCCACTCCGCAGCGCACCTCGACGCCTCCCCTGGCACATTCCGCCAGCAGCATGGCGAGGATCTGCCGAGCCGACCCGTCGCAGAACAGCTGGCCGAGCGTTTTCTCGTGCCAGGCGATGCCGTAGCTTTCGACGAGCGCGACGAAATCGGCTGGCGTGTAACGCGCGAGCGCCGATTTGGAGAAGTGCGGATTGGCGGAGAGGTAACGATCGGGCGCGGCGCGAAGATTGGTGAAGTTGCAGCGCCCACCGCCCGAGATCAGGATCTTTCGGCCGGGTTCCGGGGCGCGTTCGAGCACCAGTGTGCGCTTGCCACGCCGCCCTGCGACAGCAGCGCACATCAGCCCCGCCGCCCCGCCGCCCAGAATAATGACGTCGTGGACCACCTTCATCGCGCGGTGTTTAGGTCGAATGTGTGGCAGGGCAAGCATCGGACTCGCCGACGGTAATCCCGTCGCCTCCGAGCCGGACGGGAACATCGCCGTGATGCATGCATTTCACACTTGGTCCTGCCGCTCACACCTTCCAATCGTCGAGCGGTGCCTCTTGAGAAGTGGAGCGCGTCATGAACAAGCTGATGTTGATACCTCTCGCCGCGGTCGCGCTCACCTCTGGCTGTGCAACCGGCCGTTATGGGACCGGTTATGCCGGTAATGACTACGGATATTTCAACCGGTCCCATCACAATCAGTTCGGCAGATACGACTACAACAATCCCGATCCGCGTTATGGCGGGTACTATGCCGACAACTACTATCGCAACGACCCCCGCTATCGCGAGCGGATGCTGTCGAGTAACGATCGCGTGTATCGCGGGCGTGACGGGCGCTACTACTGCCGCCGCTCGGATGGCTCGACCGGCCTCGTGATCGGCGGCGCGGTTGTGGGCGGGGTAGCCGGCAACCTGATCGCGCCTGGCGGTTCCCAGACGCTCGGCACAATACTCGGCGCGGTCGGGGGCGCGGCACTTGGCGCGTCGGTGGCAAACCGCAACAACAATTCGGTGCGGTGCCGCTAGCCCGGTAAGGCTCGTTCGAGCACCTTATGACGGGCCGGCCCTCGCAGGCCGGCCTCGCGCGTGGGCCACAATCCCCCTTTCATCCACCTGCACCAATCGCCATTGCAGGTGGCGATGAGCCGCACCGCAGCCGGAACCCCGCCCAACCCTCGCGGCCAGGAGCGCTTCAACGAGGAGCGCGCAACCTACACCGTCGCCAGCGCGCAGCCCAATCTGGAAGCCGGCGTTGCGGCAATTCGCGAAACTGTCCGCACGCTCAAGCCCAAGCCGGGCGTCTATCGCATGCTCGATGCGCGGGGGGACGTGCTTTATGTGGGAAAGGCGCGCAGTCTCAAAGCGCGGGTGGGGAACTACACTCAGATAAGGGGGCTATCGGGCCGCCTGGTCCGCATGGTCAGCCAGACGCGCGCGATGGAGATCGTCACCACGAACTCCGAAGCCGAGGCGCTGCTGCTCGAGGCGCAGCTGATCAAGCGCTACCGTCCGCCGTTCAACGTCCTGCTTCGCGACGACAAGAGCTTTCCCTTTATCTTGTTGCGCGCCGATCACGCGTTTCCGCGCATCCAGAAGCACAGGGGCGCACGCAAGGCCGAGGGGAGCTATTATGGTCCCTTCGCCAGCGCGGGAAGCGTCAATACCACCATCAATGCGCTGCAGAAGCTGTTCCTGCTAAGAAGTTGCACCGACAGCTTCTTCGCGCGCCGCGATCGCCCCTGCCTGCTTTACCAAATAAGACGCTGCTCTGCGCCGTGCGTGGGGCGGATCGATAAGCCGGGATATGGGGAGCTGGTGGCCGAGGCGAAGGATTTCCTGTCCGGCAAATCGGGCGCGGTCCAGATCAAGATCGAACAGCAGATGGCGAAGGCTGCCGCCGAACTCGATTTCGAGACTGCGGCGACCTTGCGTGATCGGCTGCGCGCGGCGACGTTCATCCAGGGCAGCCAGGCGATCAACGCGAGCGGCGTGGGCGATGCCGACATTTTCGCGCTCGCCGCAAAGGGCGGACAGGTAGGGGTGCAAGCCTTCTTCATCCGCGGTGGGCAGAACTGGGGCCACCGCGCATTTTTCCCCGCGCACACCGCGGAAATCGAGGAGGGGGAAATCCTTTCCGACGTCCTGCTGCAATTCTACGAGGAGGTGCCGCCGCCGCGCACCATCCTGGTCGACCGCGAGCTTCCCGAGCGCGAACTGATCGAGCAGGCGCTGTGCACCGCCGCCGGACACCGCGTCGAAATCTGCATCCCGCAGAGGGGCACGCGGCGAAAACTGATGGAGCAGGCCCAACGCAACGCCATCGAGGCGCTCGAGCGTCGCCTGGCCGAAAGCGGCACGCGGGCGCGGACCATGCAGGAGATCGCCGAATTCCTCGAGTTGCCTGAGGTCCCGCGGCGAATCGAGATCTACGACAACAGCCACATCCAGGGCGACAAGGCATTGGGTGCGATGGTGGTCGCCGGCCCCGAGGGCTTCCAAAAGGGCCAGTACCGCAAGTTCAACATCAAGACGGCGCAGACCAACGACGATTTTGCGATGATGCGTGAAGTGATGGGACGGCGCTTCGCCCGCGCGATGCAGGAAGACCCCAACCGCGAGCGCGAGGGAGTGTGGCCCGATCTGGTGCTGATCGACGGCGGCAAGGGGCAGATGCGCGCGGCCCGCGACACGCTCGAGGAGCTCGGCATCGAGCACGTCCCGCTGGTCGCCATCGCCAAGGGGCCGCATCACGGCCGCGAAGGGCGCGAGGTGTTCCATTTTCCCGACGGACGCGAGAAGATGCTCCCGGTCAACTCGCCGGTTCTGTTCCAGCTCCAGCGTTGGCGCGACGAGGTCCACCGCTTTGCCATCGGCGGGCACCGAGCCAAACGCAGCCGGGCGATAACCGCCTCGCCGCTCGACGAAATCCCCGGCATCGGGCCAGCGCGGAAACGCGCGCTGCTGCTTCATTTCGGCACGGCGGCGAGGGTCCGGGCCGCCAGCCTCGAGGATCTGCAACGCGCGCCCGGCGTCAGCGCCCTGGTCGCGCAGCAGATCTACGATTTCTACCACGCGGCCGGTTAGCCGCGCGACTTGCCCTTCGGTTTGCGCTTTCCGGCAAACTTGCGCGGGCCCTTGAAATCGCCAGGCGTTCCGGCCGGAATCCGAGGCCGGTTCTGCGGGGGCTGTGCGCGTGGGGGACGGTGCTCGCGCCGGTTTTCACGGGCCGCTTCGCGCGGGCCGTCGGGGGCGGGCTCGATCAGGATGAAATCCTGTTCGTCCTCGCTGCTGGCGGTGCGGCGGAGCGCGTCGGCGACGCGGTCGGCGATTGCGCGCGGGACCTGGAAGTGCGTTTCGGTCTGGCCAACCTTGATTGCCCCGATTTCGTTGCGAGTGATGTGCCCGCGGCGGCAAAGCAAGGGCAGGATCCAGCGCGGCTCGGCGTTTTGACGGCGGCCCACGGCGATACGGAACCAGACCGAATCCTCGAATCCGGGCCGGTGGCGTTCGGTCTTGGCGCGGTCCTGAGCCTCGGGCGTATTGGCCAGCAGTTCTTCGGGCTGCGGCATTGCCGAGCGATGACCGCGCACGAGGGCGGCGGCGATATCCTCGGGGCTTAGCTGGTCCATCAGCGTTGCCGCGAGTTCCCGGTCCTCATCGTCGAATTCGACAGGGGCCAGCATCCGTGCCATCAGGCGTTCCCGGTCCTTGGCCCGAATCTGGTCGGGGGAGGGAGCGTCCATCCACTCCGCCTCGATCCGCGCGCCCTTCATCATGCTCTCGACCCGGCGGCGCCGGTTGTAGGGCACGATCAGGGCCGCCGTTCCCTTCTTGCCCGCCCGGCCGGTGCGACCCGAACGATGCTGCAGCGTCTCGGCGTCGCGCGGAATCTCGACATGCACGACGAGGCTGAGCGACGGCAGGTCAATCCCGCGCGCGGCGACATCGGTGGCGACGCAAACGCGCGCGCGGCGGTCGCGCAGCGCCTGAAGCGCCTGATTGCGCTCCGATTGCGAATGCTCTCCCGACAGCGCTACCACTGCGAAGCCGCGCTCCTGCAGGGTTGCGTGGAGATGACGGACATTGTCGCGCGTGGCGCAGAACAGAATCGCGGTCTCCGCCTCGTGGAAGCGAAGCAGATTGACCACCGCGTTCTCGATCTCGGATGGCGAGACGACGATCGCCTGATAGGTGATATCGCCGTGGCCGCGATCCTGGCCCGCCAGCGCAAGGCGCAAGGCGTTCTTCTGATAACGTTCGGCAAGCGCGACGATCGGACGCGGGATGGTGGCGGAGAACATCAGCGTGCGGCGCGTGTCGGGAGTGGCGTCGAGAATCTCCTCGAGGTCGTCGCGAAAGCCCATGTCGAGCATCTCGTCCGCCTCGTCTAGCACCACGCCGACTAGGCCCGAGAGGTCGAGCGCGCCGCGCTCGAGATGGTCGCGCAGCCGCCCCGGGGTGCCCACGACGATCGCCGGGCCGCCGCGCAGGTTGCGGCGCTCCTTGCTCGCGTCCATCCCGCCCACGCAGGTGGCGATTCTCAGGCCGGCGCGCGCGAAAAGCCACTGCAGCTCGCGGCTGACCTGGAGCGCAAGCTCGCGTGTGGGTGCCACGATCAGCGCCAAGGGTCGCTCGACCAAGGGGACCATGCGCGTCTCGGCAAGCAGCGCATCGGCCAGCGCGAGCCCGAAGGCCACGGTTTTGCCCGACCCGGTCTGCGCCGAGACGATCAGGTCGCGTTCGGCGGATTCGGGTGCGATCACCGCGGCCTGGACGGGTGTAAGCTCCGTGTAGCCGCGCTCGCTCAGGGGCTCGGCGAGAACGGACGGGAGATTATCGAAGGGCATTGGGATCACAGACACGGCTTGGCGGCGTGGGCCACGGGGTGAGCAGGCTAATCGAGATCGGGCGTGGCGCGAAGGGTGCGCCGAGGGGACGCGACGCTAGCTCTATAGCGAAGTATCCCAGCTTTGCCTCGCCTAAACTCTGATGGGTTCCATTACCCTTGAACACTACGAAACTCGCGCCTCGCGCTGTTTTGGATCACAGGCAACGCAAAATCGCCAATGGATCGCTCGTGCAGGCGATAACCGCCGGCCGAGCTACAAACGTCTATGAGAGCGCGGATTGGTACAGAGCATTGCAGGCGCCGCTGGGCCTTTGAATCAATCTTGGGGTTGAGGACAATCGAGGTTTTCAAGCTCGTCAGTTCCGCCTGACGCGCCCCTGCCCAGGCGCGAGCAGGCTGGTGCTCACCACGCGGAAAATGGTTGAGCGAGAGCCCGTCGTGAAACTGTTTGACTTGGTCGATCGTCACTTCGCCACGAAGCGCATCCAGTTCATTTGGAGTCAGAATAAACTCGTGAATTCGCGCGAACAACTTTTGCTTATCGATTTGATCGTATCGGCCTACAATCATTCGGAAAGGAACTTCGAGCGCGAAGAACCGTCGCGCGTCGGAAAGCGCGACGATGTCGTTGCCACTAGTCTTGATACTCGTCGGCAGACCAAGTTCTCGGTCGAACCCGGCCTCGATATCGAAGCCTGCGTTGACAGATCGCGCAGAATCGCTTGCTCCGGGAAACAAGCCACAGGCCTTGATGAAATCCTCGAACTTTTTCCCGTGCAGCTGATTGCGGCTCATGCATACTCGGTTTGGTAGCGATCGATCAGTTCGCTTTTGCCGATAGAGGGATTACCGGCTGTGCGCCACTTGATTTCGGTCCAGTCGATCCGTCGCAGACGGTCGAACAAGCCGCCGGGATCGATATTCGCCTTGAGAAAATAGTGCGACTGTGGTGACTTGCGCAATCCTTCGTGCGACACCAGACCGGCCCGAGCGCCGACCCGTTGAAAGGCGAAATGTGCATTGTCCGGACGCACGAAGGCAAAGTCGGGGTGACAAAGGCAGCGCTGAATTTGCTGGCGTGGCTCTGCCTCTCGTTCCCACACCTGAAATACCGTCGGAACGAGATAGGCTTCGCCGAGAAACAGGAACGCATCGTCGGGAAGCTCTCGTTCAAAGCGCAGATGCATGTACGCATTCAGTCGGTTTGTCACCGACGACTTCTGAAACGTCCGTGGGAGGATAAAAGCAATCACTTCGGCAAAGCCGGCCGCGTGATTGAAGAAGCGCTGCGCCAGAGAGGCGTTCTTGCCGAAAGGAGGATTGCCGATCACGACGGTTTGGCGCCTCAGTTCTCCGGGCATCCAGGTCAGAAAGTCCACTGCCGAAATGTCCGGGCGGCGCGGCTCGATATCGAGTGCGATCCTGGGTAGCGGCAAGTGATCTACAAAGGCGCCTTCCCCCGCCGAAGGCTCGATCCATAAGGCTCGGGGGTATCGATCCGCGACAAAGGCCCGCACTGCGGCGACACACTCACTCGCAATATCGCTGCGCGTATAAAACTGGTCGAGCGCACGAGCCGGATTTCTGCGATTTGCCACTTCTGACTGCTCCGCCTGATCCGCGCGAAGCAACTATGCCGAGCGGACGCACTTTGTCCAGCGATTGGAACGAAAATGGAACATGTTTTCTACAATAGTCTTGCTAGTCGCGTTTCGCCGAACGCCGCCGCATCATTCCCTCCTGCGCGACGCTGGCGACAAGCTGGCCCTCACGATTGAAGACTTGGCCGCGGTTGAACCCACGCCCCGCGCCGCTCCGCGGACTGTCCGTTGCATAGAGCAGCCATTCGTCGGCCCTTGCTGGCCGGTGAAACCAGACGGCGTGATCCAGGCTAGCGCCGGTCAGCTCCCCGCGAAACCAGCTGAGCCCATGCGGCAGTGCGGCCGTGCCGAGCAGGGTGTAGTCGCTCGCATAGGCTATCACCGCGCGGTGTAGCGCGGGATTACCGGGCAAGGGCGCGACCGTGCGAAACCAGCTCCGCGCGCGCGGCGGGCTGGGTTCGCGATTCATCCAGTGAAGCGTGCCGACGGTGCGCATCTCGATCGGGCGAGGGCGCATGAACAGCGCGCGCTGGGCTTCGGTCATGCGCTCGCCCATCTTCTCGAGCAGGTCCCGCCGGTGCTCGAAGTCGGGCTTGAGATCCTCGGGAGGCGGGACGTCGGGCATTGCTGCGTCCTGGTGCTCAAGGCCCTCTTCGGGGCGCTGGAAGCTGGCGGTGAGGGTGAGGATCGTCTCGCCGCCCTGCTCGGCCACCACCCGGCGGTTGGCGAAGCTTCGCCCGTCGAGATCGCGGCTGACGTCATACCGGGTGTCGAGCCCCTCCGCACCGCCGCGCAGGAAATGGGCGTGGAGCGAGTGCGCCGCCATGCCGTCGGGCGCGGTGGCTTGCGCGGCCTGAAGCGCCTGCGCGATGATCTGCCCGCCGAAAACGCGCCCCACGCCACCGGGCTGCGGTGCGCCGGTGAACCGGTCCTTTCCGTTCGATGCGACGGTCAGAAGACGCACGAGATCGCCGACAATTGTTTCCGAGGCGGCGGGTGCTGGCGCGTCCATGCGCGCGCTTATGCGCACCCGGCCGCCGAGGTCAATTGCGTCCGGCCGCGGCCGCGAAGCCGCTGGATATCAGATCAAGCGTAGGTCAAGGCGACGCTGGGCCTGCGCCGCCGACGCAGCGCGGCACCAATCACTCCGATGCCGAGGATCACCAATGCCCAGGAGCGCGGTTCGGGCACTGCGGAGATGTTGAAGGTGATCTCGCCGAAATTGTCCCCGCTGAAGCCGTCCCAATACATCAGTTCCAGGTTGCCCGTACCCCAGGCCGTCCCGTTGAAATTGGCGCCCAGGAGTTGGTAGGTCGAACCGATCCTGCCGACCAGGGAGCCGTAGGGCGCGGACAGACCGCCGAAGGTGAAGAGGCCGTAATCGTCGCCGATCTGGGTGCCCACGGGCTGACCCGAATCGTCGGTGGCCGTGGCGTATCGGACACCGACGAGCCCGTTGGCGTCGGATATGCGATAAGGCGGTCCGGCGCTCCATAGATCATCAGTGCTCGACGATATGGTGATCGATTGCCCGACCACGACCGGACCGAACAACACCGCCGTTCCTCCGGTGATGCTGTTGGCCTGGGCAGCGACCACGACGATCGCGCCCTGTGCGGGCAGGGCCGCAATTCCGAGCAGGGCTCCGGCGATGAGCTTGTACATAGAAGATCTCCCCAATCCGCCGTGCGGAAACCGTACGGCCAGCAATTCTTACCCGGGACGAATCTCTCGCCCTTGCCCCCGATAGAGATAGATATATCTGTTAACGCCGTGGATCGCCAGCGCGAATAGTCAAGAGTGCCTCAAAACGGCACACTCGGGCGCTCCCTTCGGGTCCTGAACCGCGGAGGGATGCGCCCGATCGTGGCCGGGGATGCGATTACGCCCCCCCGTGCGCCAGTGCCGCCAACAGCAGCAGTGCGACGATGTTGGTGATCTTGATCATCGGGTTCACCGCCGGGCCGGCGGTATCCTTGTAGGGATCGCCGACGGTGTCGCCGGTCACCGCAGCCTTGTGCGCCTCGGAGCCCTTGCCGCCGTGGTTGCCGTCCTCGATGTATTTCTTGGCGTTGTCCCACGCGCCGCCGCCCGCCGTCATGCTGAGTGCGACGAACAGACCGCTGACGATCACGCCGAGAAGCAGCGCGCCCAGGGCCGCGAAGCCGTTCTGCTGGCCCGCGATGGCAGTGATCACGAAATAGACCACGATCGGCGCCAGCACCGGCAGCAGGCTCGGCACGATCATCTCCTTGATCGCCGCCTTGGTGACGAGATCGACGGTGCGCGCGTAGTTGGGCCGCGACGTGCCGAGCATGATGCCGGGATCGTTCTTGAACTGGTCGCGAACGTCGATGACCACGTCGCCGGCCGCACGACCCACCGCGGTCATTCCCATCGCGCCGAACAGATACGGCAGGAGCGCGCCCAGCAGCAGCCCGACGATGACGTAGGGATTCTCGAGGCTGAAATCGACATCGACATTGGGGAAGAACTCGCCCAGATCGGTGGTATAGGCGGCGAACAGCACCAGCGCGGCGAGGCCGGCCGATCCGATCGCATAGCCTTTGGTCACTGCCTTGGTGGTATTGCCCACCGCATCAAGCAGGTCGGTCTTCTCGCGCACGCTGTCCTCGAGCCCGGCCATCTCGGCAATGCCGCCGGCGTTGTCGGTAACGGGGCCATAGGCATCGAGCGCCACGACCATGCCCGCAAGCGCGAGCATCGCGGTCGCCGCGAAGGCGATCCCGAGAAGGCCCGCGAGCTGATAGGCGATGATGATGCCCGCCACGATGACCAGGGTCGGAAGTGCGGTCGCCTCAAGGCTGATCGCCAGGCCCTGGATGACGTTGGTGCCGTGACCGGTCTCCGACGCCTTGGCGATCGAGCGGACCGGGCGGTAGTTGGTCCCCGTGTAGTATTCGGTGATCCAGATGATCAGACCGGTGATCGCCAGTCCGAGCAGCGAGCACCAGAACAGGTCCATCCCGGTGAAGGTCACCACCTGTTCGGCCAGGCCTTCGGCAGCAACGGGCTCGCCCGCGGCAACATCGGCGAGGCTGCGGCCGATCTCGACATTGAGGCCGATCGTCGCATCGATGGCGAGCCAGATCAGCGGGATCGAGGCAATCGCGGTAACGAGGAAGCCCTTGTACATTGCGCCCATGACATTGGTGGCGCCCTTGCCGCTCTTGCCCAGGCGGACGAAATAGGTGCCCAGAATGCTGGTCAGGATGCACGCCCCGCCGATCAGCAGCGGGAGCGCCATCATCGACAGGAGCAGCGTTTCGCTGACACCTTTGAGCAGCAGCGCGGTGAGCACCATGGTGGCGCCCACGGTGACGACGTAGGTTTCGAACAGATCGGCCGCCATTCCGGCGCAGTCGCCGACATTGTCGCCCACATTGTCGGCGATCACCGCGGGGTTGCGCGGGTCGTCTTCGGGGATGCCGGCTTCGACCTTGCCGACGAGGTCCGCACCAACGTCGGCCGCCTTGGTGAAGATGCCGCCGCCCAGGCGTGCGAAGATCGAGATCAGCGAGGCGCCGAAGGCCAGCGCCACCAGCCCGTCGATGACCGCGCGGCTATTGGGGGCGAAATCCATCGGGCCGATGAGCACGGCGAAAAAGCCTGCGATGGCCAGCAGCGCGAGGCCCGCGACCAGCATGCCGGTGATCGCTCCCGCGCGAAACGCAATCGTGAGGCCCTGCTGCAAACCGGTCTGCGCAGCAGCCGCGGTACGCACATTCGAGCGCACCGAGATGTTCATGCCGAGAAATCCGGCGGCGCCCGAGAGGATCGCGCCGATCACGAAGCCGGTCGCGGAAATCGGACCGAGGAAAATGGCGACGATGATCGCGACCACCACGCCAACGATGCCGATGGTGGTGTACTGGCGCTTGAGATAAGCCTGCGCCCCTTCCTGGATGGCGCCGGCGATTTCCTGCATCTTGGCGTTGCCCGCCGCGCTGCCAAGCACCTGGCGGCTGGTGACGAAACCGTACACCACGGCCAGCAGCCCGAGCACGATGGATATCAGAATGAAGTCCACGAAACCTACCCCTCCGTCTTTTCATGAACAGGCGCGCGGCCTAACGGCCGGGCCCATGTGCGGCGGGCTATAAAGGGCGCTTCCCCAGAGGCAAGGCCCGAAAACGGGCCGCGCCGCTGAACTTGGCAAAAAGGCGCCTCAGCTGTCGTGCTGGTAGCCGAGCCCGGCCGAGCCCGTCAGCGGCGCACCGTCAAGCACGAGCGGGGATCCGCAATCGTCCGCCACCACGCCGATCCAGTGCGCAGCGACAGGCAGATGAACCTGGGCGCCGGCGGTGAACAACAGGGCATAATCGTCGCCCCAGCGCAAGCATTCCGCGCGCCGGGCAGGGACCGCCACCGGGACCGCCGCGCTGTCGAGCAAGAAGCTGACACGGCTTGCGCTGGCCATCCGCCAGGCATCGAGCAGCAGCCCGTCCGAGACATCCATCATCGCGCTGACAAGCGGAGCGAGCGCTTGGCCGTGGGCAAGAAGCGGTGTCGGGCGCCGATGGGCCAGGTCCTCGACGCTGCCGGACGGGGAGCCTTCGAAGCCAAGCATGGCATTGCCGAGAGGCCCCGTGACGAAGACCGCGTCGCCCGCGCGCGCGCCCCGGCGGTCGGGCACCGGACGATGGGTGGCGCGTCCGATGGCGGTGCAGCCTAGCGTGCGTGCGCCGTCGCTTGCGACGGTGTCGCCGCCCAGCAGCGGCACGCGAAAGGTCTCCAGCACCTCGCGCAGCCCTTCGACGAAGCGGGCTTCACCTTCGCCCAGCGTGTAACCGACCAGCACCCCCAGCGGCGCGGCGCCCTTGGCGGCGAGATCGGACAGGGCCGCCGCAACCAGCTTCCAGGCCACATCGGCCATGTCCGCCCCGCTGCGCCAGTGCCGCCCCTCAACCATCATGTCGTGCGTGATGACCAGCGCCTCTCCACCCACCTCGACGACCGCCGCATCGTCGGCGAGATCGCGCGCGGCTCGATCACCGGCAAGCGGGCGCAAGGCGGCGATGAACGCGAGCTCGTTCAGCGCCCGATGTCCTTCGCCACCGCGTCGAGTACGCCATTGACGAATTTGGCCTCGCGGTCGGCAAAGAAGGCTTTGGCAACATCGACGTATTCGCTGATGGCGGTGCCCGTGGCGATGTCTCCGCGGGAGAGCAGCTCATAGGCGCCGGCGCGCAGGATCTGGAGCATAGTCCTGTCGAGCCGCGACAGAGTCCAGCTCTCGGAAAGGCGCTCGCTCAGCAGGCGGTCGATCTCCTCGCGCCGCGCATCGACCCCGCGCACGATATCGTCGAAGAATGCCACCTCGGCCTCGTTGAACCGCACGTCCTCGATCTCGGCACCCAGGCGGTGCTGATGAAACTCGTCGAGCAGCCGGGCAAGCGGTACGTTCTCCATATGCTGCTGATAAAGCGCCTGCACGGCGGCGAGGCGAGCGGCCGAGCGGGCCTTGGAGCGGCGGTTCTGAGTCATTGCAGGCGCAGCCTCACGGATTGCGCATGGGCGGGCAAGCCTTCGGCTTCGGCAAGCGCGATGGCCGCCGGGCCGACCGCCGCGAGTGCACCGGCGCTCGCGTCGATGAAGCTGGTCCGCTTCATGAAGTCGAGCACCGACAGTCCGCTCGAAAAGCGGGCGCGGCGCCCGGTGGGCAAGACATGATTGGGCCCGGCGATGTAGTCGCCGATCGCCTCGGGCGTATGGCGGCCGAGGAAGATGCTGCCGGCGTGCCGAATTTTCTCGAACAGCGGCTGCGGATTGCCGACGGCGAGCTCGACGTGCTCGGCGGCGAGCCTGTCGGCGAGCGGCGCGGCCTCGCCGAGATTGCCGACCGTCACGATGAGGCCGTGATCGTTCCAACTGGCGCGCGCGGTGGCGCCGGTGTCGAGACGGGCGAGCAGCACCTCGACCTCGCCGCAGACTCGGTCCGCGAAGCTTTCGTCGTCGGTGATCAGGATGGACTGCGCGGCGGGATCGTGCTCGGCCTGGCTCAACAGGTCGGCGGCGATCCAGGCGGGATCGTTGGCGGCGTCGGCGATCACCAGAATCTCGCTCGGGCCCGCCACCATGTCGATGCCCACCACGCCGAAGAGCTGGCGCTTGGCCTCCGCGACCCAGGCGTTGCCCGGACCGGTGATCACATCGACCGGCGCGATGCGTCCGGTGCCATAGGCCAGCGCCGCCACCGCCTGCGCCCCGCCCACGCGCCAGATCTCGCCAATCGCGCAGATATGGGCGGCGGCAAGCACCAGCGGATTGGCCGTGCCGCGCGGTGTGGGCGTGACCACCACCAGCCGCTCGACTCCCGCAACCCGCGCGGGAATCGCGTTCATCAGCAGCGAGGAGGGATAGGACGCGCGTCCTCCGGGCACATAGAGCCCGGCGGCCTCGACCGGCAGCCAGCGCGCGCCCAGCCGCATGCCGGCAGCGTCGGTATAATCGCGGTCCTTGGGAAGCTGCTGCTCGTGGTAGGCGCGGATGCGGGCGGCGGCGAGCTCGAGCGCGGCGCGCAGATCGGTATCGAGGCTTTCATAAGCTGCGCGGCATTCGTCCGCGCCGATCCGCCAGTCCTCGCCGAGATCGAAGCCGTCGAAGCGGCGCGTATAGTCCGCCACGGCCGCATCGCCCCGTTCGCGGACCTCGGCGAGGATCGCGGCGACGTCCGCTGTCACCTCGCACCCACTCTCGCGCCGGCTCGCGACCAGGCGGGCGAAAGCCTCCTCGAACCCCGGAGCGGCAGCGCGCAGGCGTTGCATCAGGCGGCCCGCGAGGCTGCTGGAGCCTGGCCCCCAAGGGCGCGAAAGCGCTCCACCAGCGCGGCGAGACGGGGATCGGTCTTGAGCGCGGTACGGTTCACGATCAGCCGGGCCGAAACCTCGAGGATCACGATGCGTTCCGCAAGGCCGTTGTCCCTCAGCGTCCGTCCACTCGAGACCAGATCGACGATCGTGGTGGCGAGGCCCAGCACGGGCGCGATTTCCATCGCGCCGTTGAGCTTGACGCATTCGGCCTGAATGCCTTGGCGTTCGAAATGGCGGCGCGTGATGGCCGGGTATTTGGTCGCGACTCGAAGGTGGCTGCGAGAGCCGCCGGCCCTCGCCTCGGCCGGTTCGGCCACCGAGAGGCGGCAGCGCCCGATGCCGAGATCGACCGGAGCATAGAGGTCGGGGTAGTCGAACTCCTCGATCACGTCGGAGCCGACGATCCCCGCCTGCGCCGCGCCATGCGCCACGAAGGTTGCGACATCGAAAGCGCGCACGCGAATGATTCGCATCGCATCGCCCTGCGTTGCGAAGGTGAGCGCGCGGTTGTCCTTGTCGTGAAAGGCTGTTTCGGGCACCACTCCGGCACGCGCCATCACCGGCAGCGCCTCGTCGAGAATGCGGCCCTTGGGGACGGCGAAGGTAAGCGGTTGGTCCATGAGTGCGGGCGGCGAGATAGCAGCGGGGGGCGGGAGCGCAATGGGATTGGATGCCGCGCGCTACGAAGCGATCGACCCGCTCGCCACCGGCTTTGACGCTGTGCGGGCCGCCTTCACGAACCAGGTCGCCTATTGCCGGGACAATGGCGCGCCCGACACTGCGCTCGTCTGCCACGCGCTCGGCGAACTCCTCGACGGCGAGCGGGGCGGAGCGACGATGGCGCGAATCCGCGCCTGGGCCGGGGCCCCGCTGGCCGATGCGCTGCCCTTGCGGATCGCGGGCGGGCTGCACGCCCTGCACCTGGCGGGCACCGAACCGGGGCTGGCGCCGATCTATCGCGGCGCGCAGCCCGCGGACGCCACCGAGCGAGTCGCGGCGGCGCTGGAGGCGCACGACCAGGTGCTGCAAGCCTGGCTCGATGGCCCGCCGCAGACCAATGAAGCGGGCCGCTCGTGGGCCTTCGCCGCCGCGATGCTGTGGCTGGCTGAGCATGGCTGCCCGCCCCTATTCGCGCTGTTCGAGCTGGGCTCGAGTGCGGGGATCAATCTGATGATGGACCGCTATCGCTTCGATCTTGGCGGGGTCGAGGCGGGGCCCGAGTCCGCCCGCATCCGGATCGCGCCCGCGTGGCGCGGAGCGCCGCCTCCGGCGCAAGGCTTTGCGATCGCATCGGCGGAAGGCTGCGATGTTGCTCCGGTCGACCTCGCCGATCCCGCCCAGGCGCTGCGCCTGCGCGCCTATATCTGGCCCGAGCTGACCGCGCGGTTCGCGCGGATGGACGCGGCGGTGGCGCTGGCGCAAGCGGACCCGCCGGCCATTCGGCGGCAGCCCGCGGGCGATTTCGTCGCCGAAGTGCTGGCGCGGCCCGCGCCGGCCGGCGTGACGCGGATGATCGCGCATTCGGTGGTGTGGCAATACATCCCCGCGCACGAGCGCCGGACGATCGCGGAGCTGATCGAGGCGGCGGGCGTGCAAGCCACCCCAGAAGCGCCGCTCGCCTGGGTCATGCTGGAGGCGAACCGCGACACGCATCGCCACGAGCTGACTCTCCGCTGGTGGCCGGGAGGGTCCAATCCGCGCAAGCTCGCCACCGCACACCCCCACGGCGACTGGGTGAAGTGGGACGGCTAGGCGGTTCGCGCCAGGAAGGCGTCCATCGCCGCGTTGACCTTGTCGGGCGCTTCCCAGGGGACGAAGTGGCCGCAATCGCGGACCTCGACCACGGTCAGGTCGTCGATCACCTGGTCGAGTCCCTCGAGGTTTTCCGCCGGCAGCGCGAGATCGTCCATCGCCCAGATCACGAGCGTGGGGATGGTCAGCCGGGGCAGCGCGGGCGGCGCCCAGCCTTCGGGCAGCGCATAGGGCGCGCCGGGCGCGGGGATGTCGATCGGGCTGGCACGATACCAGTTGAGCATCCCGAACGCGGCCTCGCGGTCCTGCCAGTCGGCGAGCAGCGCCGCGCGTTCGGCGGGCTCCATCTGGTCGGGCCGGTCCCATTTGACCTCCTGCATCAGCAAGCCGAGGAGGCCGTGCTCGCGCACCAGGGCATCGTTCGCAGGATCGCGAAAGCCGCGCATATACTGGCTGGCCGCGCGCTGGACCGGGTTGGTGTAGAGCAGCTTCTGGAAGATCGCGGGATGCGGCGCGTTGGCGATCACGCAGCGCGCGACCCGGCCCGTCATCTGCCCGCCGATCGCCACGCCCCAGGCGATCGCGCCGCCCCAATCGTGGCCGACCACGGTGAACTCCTCCACCCCTAGCTCTGCGGCCAGCAGGAAGATGTCGCCGATCAGCTTGTCAGGGGTGTAGGCTTCGACCTGTTGAGGCTTGGACGATCCGCGATAGCCGCGCTGGTCGGGCGCGATGCAGCGGTAACGATCGGCAAAGTGCGCGATCTGATGGCGCCAGGTCCGGTGGCTTTCGGGAAAGCCGTGGAGGAAAATCAGCACCGGCGCGTCCCGAGGGCCGGTGTCGACCACGTCGAGCTCGATCCCGTTCTCCAGGGTGACACGCTGCCGCTCCATCTTCGATTCCCCCGTTAGCTTTCCGCTGCCTGCATCTTCTCCATGTAGCCGTTCGCGACCATAGTCGCCATCTGATCGAGCAGCGCGTCGGGAGTGCGGCGCATTTCGCCCATCGCCGCCTCGACACCGCGCGCGATTATGATTTCGCGCTGGCCCGCCGCGATGCCCTCCAGGAGCGCCTCGGCTGCCTCTGCGGGCGGAATTCCCTCGTCGATGGCCTTGTCGCTCTTGCCCCGCGCCACGCCGCTTCCAGTGAGCGCGTTGCGGCTGACCTCGGTCGCCACCGAGCCGGGGCACACGACATGCACCGCCACGCCCGTCTGCGAAAGCTCGGCGCGGAGCGCGTCGGCATAGCCGATGAGCCCGAACTTGGCCGCGCAGTAGGCGGTCCGCAGCGGCACCCCGACCTTGCCCGCGATCGAGGAGATGAACACCAGCTTCCCGCTGCCGCGCGCGGTCATATGAGGGAGCAAGGCCTGGGTAGCGGCGATCTGCGCGGTGAGATCGACCTCGATGATCCGGCGATAGACCGTCAGCTCGGTCTCGACCGCCGGGCTGCGCTGCGAGATGCCGGCATTGGCGACGAAGATGTCGACTCCCCGCCAGGCGACCGCCCGCTCCGTTGCGGCGCGCATCGCGGGCTCGTCGGTCACCTCGAACGGCAGGACCAGAGTCTCGGTGTCGAGCCCGCGCGCCAACGCGCCTAGCCGCGCTTCGTCCCGCCCGGAGAGCACGATGCGCGTCCCCCGGCCTGCGAATGCACGGGCCAGCGCAGCGCCGATCCCGCTCGATGCGCCGGTGATCCAGGCGGTCGTGTTCTCGAATGTCATGGATAGCTCACCGTTGTCGGCACCTTGGGCAGGGGGATGAATTCCTCGCTGTCGCCCGGCACGAGCGGGAAGCGGCCCGCGCGCCAGTCCTCCCTTGCCTGAGCGATCCGCTCGCGGCTCGAGCTGACGAAGTTCCACCACACATGCCGCTTCGTCGCGAAGGCCTCGCCGCCCAGCAGCATGACCCGGCCGCCGCGGGTCGATGCCAGCGTCATGTCGCGCTCGGGCCTCAGCACCGTCAGCTCGTAAGGACCGAGCGGATGCCCCTCGATCTCCGCCTCGCCGCCGACCAGCATGACCGCGCGCTCGTCGGCATCGGGCTCGATCGGGATCGCGCCGCCCGGGCCGAGCACGATTTCGGCATAGACGGTATGCGAATGGCAGGTGGTCGCCGCCTTCGCGCCCCACAGCTCGCCCATGATCACGATCGCCCTGGCGCAACCGTCCTCGACGATCGGAAGATCGCTCACCGCCTCGAAGGCCGGGTCGATCTCCTCGCGCCCGTCGGGCAGCGCCAGCCAGGTCTGCATGCCGTAAAGCCGCGCCCCGGCATTGCGCTCGGTCTGCGGGCTGCGCTCGGAGTGGACGATGCCGCGCCCGGCGGTCATCAGATTGACCTGGCCGGGTCGGATGGTGGCGAAACTGCCCAGGCTGTCGCGGTGATCGATCGCTCCCTCGAACAGCCAGGTGACGGTGGCGAGATCGATGTGCGGGTGCGGGCGGACGTCCATGCCCGCGCCCAGATCGAGCTGCGCCGGCCCGAACTGATCGACAAAGATGAACGGCCCGACCATGCTGCGCACCCGCGAGGGAATCGCGCGCCGAACCTCGAACTGTCCAAGATCGTGCGTGACCGGCGTGATGACCTGCTCGATCATTCGCCCGGCGCCGTGGCCTTGATGGCGAGCGCGTGGACGCGCTGGCCGGGGATGTCGCCAAGGACGCGGTTGACCATGCGCTGGCGGGCGAGGCGGCTCTTGCCCTCGAAAGCCGCGGCCTCGATCACAATCGTGAAATGTGATTCGCCGCTGCCGTCGTCGCCAGCGTGGCCGTGATGGCTGGCGCTGTCGTTGATCACCGCGAGGCGGGTGGGGTCGAGAGCAGCGGTCAGCAGCCGCTCGATCTCCTGCTGAACTGGACCATTCATGCGAAGAATCGCTCCTTGCGGGGTTTCCTAACGCAGCTTCGCTCCCCATCCTAACGCGAATGCGCGAGACGCGATTCCACGGCCGACACGAAGCGACTGCGCGCGCGTGCATGCATCGGGGCTGCCGCGAGGCGGGCGAGTTCCGCGCGCCGGGCGCGCGCTCGGCCAGCTTCGACGGACCGGGCGAGTGGCGCTGGCTGTGTCTCGACCATGTCCGCGAATTCAACGCCGGCTTCGACTGGTTCGCCGGCATGAGCGCCGAGGAAATCGAGGCCGCGCAGGCGCCCGGGGCCGGGTGGCGGACCGAAAGCCCGAGCTTCCGGCCCACCGCCGGCGCGGGCGAGCTGCCGCGCTGGGCCGATTTCGCCGATCCGCTCGACGCCATCGCGGCGCGCGCAAGCGGCATCCGCAACCGCGTCCGGCGCGAAGTCGAGGTGGCGGCGAGCGGCCGCTTCAGCCGCGAAGAAGCGGTGGCGCTTGAGACCCTGGGCCTTGGTTCGGACATCGACCGCGCCAAGCTACGCCGCCGATACTCGGAACTCGTCCGCCGCTTTCACCCCGACCGCAACGGCGGCGACCGCCGGCACGAGGCGCGGCTGAGGGGGGTGGTCGAGGCCTATCAACTGCTGCGCAAATGTGCGGCCATCGGTTGAGCGTGGATTGCCGATCGCCAGCATCATTTGCGCGCCTGTCATGGCATCGGGAATTGCGATGGCCGTGAAGGTCTTCCACCTCGCCCGGGTCAGCAACATGACATGGATCGCATCGCTCAGCACCATGCACGCGGGGTTGCCGTCGCTGAAGATCGGATAGGGAACGAAGCCAACGGCCTCCGCGGCGTTGTTCGCTCTGCCCGACAAGCTTATCTGAGCGGCAATTTCGCCCTGGCAATCGGCAGGCTCCGTTGTACTGCCACACCTCAGCAACAAGGAATGCCCGACCCATGCGCATGCTCGTTTCCGCCGCCGCTCTCGCCGCCGCCCTGACCGTCGCCGCCTGTTCAGACCGGGCGGCCGACCCCGCCGCCACGCCCAAGCCGGACGCCGCGGCCACCGCTCGAGACGATGGGGCCGCTCCGGTCGCGGCGGCCGTGCTCGATGCCAACGCCGCGACCGCCGAACAGATGGCGGCAGCCAGGGGCATGACCCCGGAGCTCGCTGCCGCGATCGTCGCCGGGCGTCCTTACGCCAGTGTGTCGGCGCTCCATGCCAAGCTGCGCGATATCGTTGCCCCCGAGGAAGCGGCTACGGTGCTCGCCAGCGTTTTCGTCCCGGTCAATCTCAACACCGCCAGCGAAGACGACATCAATCTCATTCCGGGCATGACACCCAGGATGGTCGGCGAATTTCTCGAGTATCGGCCCTATGCCGACCTCGGCGCCTTCGACCGCGAGATCGGCAAATATGTCGACAAGGCCGAAGTCGCGCGGCTGCGCAATTACGTCACTCTCTGACGCCGTTGCAACCGGATCCTGACCAGCTCGATCGCGGCCAGGATCGCGATGTGGATATAGGCGGTGGTGGGATCGAAGGCCGCCAGAGCCCAGTGTACGAAGGTCAGGATCGCGGCGGGATAGACAAGCCGGTGCAGCCGCTTCCATGACCGCTTGAGAGCGCGTGCCGCCAGGTCGTTGGAAGTGACGGCCAGCGGCACGAACAGGGCAAGCGCCAGCCAGCCGACAAGGATGGAGGGGTCGGCGAACTCTGCCAGGACGGCATCGGGCGAGACTTTCCTGACCAGGTAAATCACGGTGTGGCCGGTCGCGTAGGCGAAGCTGGCCACGCCGATGTCCCTGCGCCGCCGCATCAGCCATTGCGTCCACCGATGCCGTCGGAACAGCAGCCGCGCCGGCGTGACCGCCAGAGTCGCCATCAGCAGCCAGGCCGCCCAGTCGCCGCTGTCGGCGATGATGTGGCCGTAGCCGTAAAGATCTGGCGCGATTGCCCAGCGCGCGAGCATCGCGAGCCCCGGCACAGCCAGGAGGAGCCACAGAGCCGGGCGCGAACTCGCAAGCGATTTCATCCCTGCCGGAACGCCCAGCGCAGCGTCTTGCCCATGCCCCAGGTCGCTGCCCGCGCCGGGAACGCGCCGAGGCGCGGCTTCTCGAGCCCGAGCATCGCCCGCGCGAAGGCGGGCAGCAACGCGACCGCCTCGATCCCGAGCAGGGCCTGGAGCGCGGGCGGGGCCCCGTCCTGCCGCTGGTCGAGCACCAGTGCGGCCACCTCGCGCGCGGCGGCGCTCGGCCGAAGATCCTTGCGCAATTCACGGAACAGCAGCTCGGCCTCGCGCCGGTCGAGCGGCACCGGGTCGGCGCCCAGAGCCCGCGCGACAATCGCAAACTGCCGGTAGTATTCGTCCTGCTCGTGCCCCGGCATATCCGGGCGGACATGGCGCAGATAGGCGGCCAGGAAGCTCGTCGCCTCGGCGATATGCACCCAGGCGAGCGTGCGCGGATCGCTGGCGGAATAGGGCGTGCCGTCGGGCAGCGTCCCGCCGACCGCGGCGTGAATGCGGTTGACTCGCTCGATCGCCGCTCTCGCCTCGTCGCGGTGGGCAAAGGTCGTCACCGCGATGAACCTGGCGGTGCGCCGCAGCCGCCCGTGCATGTCCTCGCGGAAGTTCGAATGGTCGAGCACGCCCTGAAGCGCATGAGGGTGAAGCATCTGCAGCAGCAGGCCGCGGATCCCGCCAACCATCATCCCGACGATATCGGCATGGACCATGCGGATCGGCGAATTGCGCGCGAACAACGCTTCGTCCGAAGGCGGCACGGGCTTTTCGCCGGCGCCGCGATCGTTGAACACCCCGCGCACCCTGCCGACCAGCGTCTGCCTCAAGGCTTCGATGGGATCGGGCGGCATGGCCCCCAATATAGGCTTGGCGCGCCTGGGAGAAAGTCTTAGGCGGCGAGGCGATGAACGACATGACCGACAAGAGCCTGGACCACGCCGCGAAAACCGCGCTTGCTGCCCCCGACACCACTGTGAAGGTGCGCGAGGCGTTCGGGGTCGATGTCGACTGGGAAGTGCCAGCCTTCAGCCGGCCCGACGCGCGCACGCCCGATCTCGACGAGGGCTACGTCTTCGATCCCGACACCACGCTGGCGATCCTGGCGGGTTTCGCGCACGATCGGCGGGTGATGGTGCAGGGCTATCACGGCACCGGCAAGTCGACACATATCGAGCAGGTCGCCGCGCGGCTCAACTGGCCCTGCATCCGCATCAATCTCGATGCGCATATCAGCCGCATCGATCTCGTCGGGCGCGACGCCATCGTGCTGCGCGACGGCCTGCAGGTGACCGAGTTCCGCGAAGGGCTGTTGCCCTGGGCGCTCCAGCACCCGGTGGCGCTGGTATTCGACGAATACGACGCCGGGCGGCCCGATGTGATGTTCGTGATCCAGCGGGTGCTCGAGCAGCAGGGGAAGCTGACGTTGCTCGATCAGAACCGGGTCATTCGCCCCGATCCGCACTTTCGCCTGTTCGCCACTGCCAACACGGTGGGGCTGGGTGACACGAGTGGCCTCTATCATGGCACCCAGGCGATCAACCAGGGTCAGATGGACCGCTGGAACATCGTCACCGCGCTCAATTACCTCCCCCCCGAAACCGAGCAGGGAATCGTTGCGGCCAAGAGCCCCGGCACCGACCCCGCAGTGATTGCCGACATGGTCAAGGTGGCCGATTTCACGCGCCAGGGATTCATGAACGGAGACATCAGCACCGTGATGAGCCCGCGCACGGTCATCACCTGGGCGCAGAACGCGGCGATCTTCGGCGATGTCGGCTTCGCGTTCCGGCTCACCTTCCTCAATAAATGCGACGAGGCCGAAAGGATGCTGGTCGCCGAGTATTATCAGCGCGTCTTCGGCATCGATTTGCCCGAAAGCGTGGTGGGCAAGGGGTAAGTGTGTCATAATGGCACATCCGAGCTGCCGACGGGGGTTTACCGGCGGTTCAGGCGCTGCTAATTTCGATCTGAGGTCCGCCAAAAATTCATAATCTGCGCGCCGGCTTGCCGCCGGTGCATCATTCGAGGTCGCCCACATTCTTTTGGGAGGTCCATGATGAGCAAGTTATGGAAGCTGACACTCGCCGCGGCGGTCGCGGCCGCGCCCGCACCGACCTTGGCCGCCACCAATGTCATGACGAATTGTACCTGGTCGGCGCGGACGGGGTAGACGGCGTTTTGCGCGCCGGTTCGCCCTGGGGCCCGGGCTCCACGGCATCGCTCCTGACCTATCCGGTCGACAACGTCTTTGAGCCCGAGGGGCAGCAATGAAATAACGGCAGCTTATGGTGGGATCAGGATCCCAGCGTCAATGCCTCACCTTTGACGTGGGAGGTTCGGCTCAACCAGGCCAATACCGTGAACCAGTTTCTGGTTCAGGCGGACGACAACGATTCCTATCTGCTCGAATACTGGGATGGCGCGGCCTGGCAGTCGGCCTTCGCGATCCCCTTTTCCGCAAATGGGCCAGGCCTGCGGACACGCGACAGCGGCGTCATTGCCGCAATCACCACTGACCGGTTCAGGTTCACCGCGACTGGCGGCGACAACTATTATTCGGTCTCCGAAATCCAGGCCATCCAGGCCTTTGCGGTGCCTGAGCCTTCCACCTGGGCGCTGTTGATCATCGGCTTCGGGCTGGTCGGAAACGCGCTGCGACGGCGCCGCCGTCCGGGAATCCAATTGCGTTTTGGCTGAGCCGGTGCCGGCGGCGCGGCCCGAAGGGGGGGGGGGGCGCGCCGCCGCTTTTCTGCCAGGGCAATTAGCCCCTGTTCATGTGCGAATCGCTATTGCAAGGCTGTGTTGTGATGATAACACAGTAGGACGATGGGCATTCCCTTCTTCGGATCGACGCGCCGCAACGCCGAGGGCCCGCTCCATCGCGGCTATTATTCGCTCGATGACCGGTTCGAGGGGCCCGATTACGAGGCCTGGGACGAACGGCTGGACCGGGTCGATCGCGGCCTCGCCGCCGAGGAGAAGCGGCGGCTTCGGTGGTTTCGGCGTGGCTACTGGCGCGAGCGTAGCTGGGGCTGGTGGATCGTGCGCGCGATCGCCGCGCTGCTGGCGCTGTTCTTCGTGCTGCTCGCCTGGCTCGCGTTCACCGCGCCGCTGTCGAAGTCGCTCCAGCCGATCGTTCCGCCCGAGATCACGCTGACCGCCGCCGACGGCACCCCGATCGCGCGCAAGGGGGCGGTGGTCGACGCCCCGGTCGAGGTCGGCAAGCTGCCCCCGCATGTCCGCGATGCCTTTCTCGCCATCGAGGACCGCCGGTTCGACCAGCACTGGGGAATCGACCCGCGTGGGCTCGCCCGCGCGCTCTGGACCGGCTACGGCGGCGGCAGCACGATCACGCAGCAGCTCGCCAAGTTCACTTTCCTCACCCCCGAGCAGACCCTGACCCGCAAGGCGCGCGAGATGCTGATCGCTTTCTGGCTCGAGGCCTGGCTGACCAAGAACCAGATCCTCGAGCGCTATCTCTCGAACGCCTATTTCGGGGACAATGTCTATGGCCTGCGCGCGGCCAGCCTGCACTATTTCTACCGCCAGCCCGAGCGACTGACGCTGGCGCAGGCGGCGATGCTCGCGGGGCTGGTGCAGGCGCCGAGCCGGCTCAACCCGGTGCGCCATTACGACCGCGCCGAAAAGCGCATGCGGCTGGTGCTCGGCTCGATGGCGGCGGTCGGCTCTATTGATCGCCGCGAAGTCGCCATTCGCGCCCCGGCGCTCGACGTGCGCGACGAGCGCGACCTGCCCACGGGCACCTATTTCGCCGACTGGGCTCTGCCCGAGGCGCGCGCGCTGGCGCAAGGCGGTTATGCGCGGCAAACGATCGCCACCACGCTCGACAGCCGCTTGCAGGAGATTGCGCGCCAGGTCACGCGTGGCGCGCCGCTGCGAGGCGCGCAGGTCGCGCTGGTGGCGATGCGCAAGAACGGCGAGGTGGTCGCGATGATCGGCGGCAGCGATTACGGCAAGACGCCGTTCAACCGCGCCACCCAGGCGAAGCGGCAGCCGGGCTCGACCTTCAAGACCTTCGTCTATCTCGCCGCGCTGCGCGATGGCTGGTCGCCCGACGATCGGATCGGCAACCGCGAATTCACGCAGGGAAGCTATCGGCCGAGAAACGCCGGCGGGCGCTATTCGGACAGCCTGACGCTTCAGGATGCCTTCGCGCAGTCGAGCAATGTCGCGGCGGTGCGGCTGATGCAGCAGATCGGCAGCGAGAAGGTGATCGCGACCGCGCGCGAACTGGGCGTGGCCGCGCCGCTGCCGGAAGGAGACCCGAGCCTCGCGCTGGGCACCTCGACCATGACGCTGCTCGAGCTCACCAGCGCCTATGCCGGGATTGCCGCCAACGCGATGCCGGTGCAGGCGCATGCGGTGGCGCGTGAGGAACCGAGCCTGTGGCGCAAGCTGTGGGATGGGCCCAAGCGCCTTTCGCGCGCGGCGCACGAGAATATCCAGACCATGCTGCGGCGGGCGATCAACGCCGGCACCGGCCGCGCCGCCAGCCTGCCGGTCGCGAACTTCGGCAAGACCGGCACCACGCAGGACAGCCGTGATGCGCTGTTCGTCGGCTATGCCGGCGATCTGGTGGTGGGCGTGTGGGTGGGGCGTGACGACAACACGCCGATGGCGGGGGTGAGCGGCGGGACCATACCCGCGCGCATCTGGCGCGATTTCATGCTGCGGGCGCTCGATATCCGGCGGGCGGCGCCGCCGTCCGTGCCCCGCGAGCCCGAGATCGTCGCAGAGCCCGAGCCCGGCGGGGGCGAGGTGATGCTCGGCCCCGACGGCGCCACCATCATGCTGCCGGGCGGCGAGGTGCGCATCGACGAAAGCGGCGTGGGCATCGAGGGTCCGGGCTACGAAGCGGTGCGCGAGCGCATCGAGGAAGCGCGCCAGCGCGCCGAAGAGCGCTACGAGCGCGCGCGCGAGCGGATCCAGGAGCAGCAGATGGACCGCGATATGGCGCGGGAAGCGGGCCCGAATTAGTCCGCCGGGTCTGGGGCTCGGCCAGCAATCATCACGTTCATCACCGCGCTCGCGATCGGGCGGGCGGGATCGTCCTGCCATGCCTCGACCGAGAGATTGGCGGTTCGCCGCCCCAGCTTGACGATCCGCGCGCGCGCGAAGGTCGGGCGCGGCTTGCCCGAGGCGAGGAACTGGACCGTGAGATTGATCGGCTTCATCGCGCCCGCGCGGCCGATCTCGACCAGCCGGGCGCGCAGCAGCGCATAGCCGGCGGTCTCAAGCAGGCCGCTGATTGCCCCACCGTGAAGCGCGCCCGGACGCCCCTGGACCGCGTCGGAAAACTCGACCTTGAGGACAGGCACACCCGCTTCGGTCCGGTCGACGGAAATTCCGAGCGCGGCCGCGTAGGGCGTGAGCTCAGCCACCCGGCAGGCTCCGCGGATCGACGGCGATGGTCATGAACACTCCCTGCACGCGCGCTACCGGGTCATCCGGATCACCCTCATGTGCGAACCCGTGGACAAACGCCGCCGAGCGCGTGGTCCGATAACAGGTGGCCCGCCCGAACACGCTGCCGCGCGGTGCTGCGGCACGGACATAATCCACGCGCAGATCGAGCGTGGCGATGGCCTGAAACCGTCTCATCCGGGTCCAGATCGCCAGTCCGCTGGCCATGTCCATCAGGCTGACGATCGGCCCCGATGCCAGCACCTCGCGCGCGTCCTCGCCCACCAGATCGGCGCGCCAGGGCAGCTCGAGCTCGACCCAGTCCGCGCCGTGATCCCGGTAAGCCAGCCCCAGCCAGCCGTTGTGCGAGCGGGCGGTGAGGAAGGGTGCGGCGCGCGCGGGGTCGAATGCGAAATCGGCGGGCGGCAGGGGTGGCAGGGGCGGCACAGGCGGCATGGCAGGCGCCTGTGCCGAGCGCCGTTCGCGATGACAATGGGCTAATTTTCACCTGCCCCCACCCCCCGGGTCCGGCCCCTTATGCGAAATGACCGCACCACGCCGCTCCACGGGTGGAGTCGGGGGCAAGAGTTCGCTGAGCGTTAACCCTTTCGCGTTAAGAGTTGGTGGGAGCCTTAGGAGGCGGTGGGACGCGGTAATGAGCAAGGAATTCTCGAACGAAATCCTGACGATTGACGGCACACGGCTCGCGCCTGTCCAGAACCAGTCGATCGACCGCATACTGGCCGCGGTACGCAAGCATTTGGGCGCCGAAATCGCATTCGTGTCTCGCTACCTCGACGGGGGAATGAAGCAGCTCACCCATGTCGATTCCGAGCTCCACCTGCCGATGGGGCCGGGTTTCATCGACCCGCGCGAGAACAGCTATTGCTGGCACATCGCCGAGGGGCGCCTGCCCGAGCTGATCCAGGATGTGGCCGATCACCCTTTCACCGGCACCATGGCGATCACCGAGTTCCTGCCCGTCGGCTGCCATCTCAACACCCCGTTGCGGCTCTCGGACGGGACGCTCTACGGCAGCTTCTGTTGCCTCAGCCGCACGCCCGACCGCAGCTTGACCGAGCGCGACATCGGCGTGCTGCGTGCCTTCGCGGCGCTGGCAGCCGAGCAGATCGAACAGTCGCTCGAAGACGATGGCCGGCGCGGCGCGCTGGAAGCCGCGATCGACGGCGTGCTGGCCGAGCGGGCAATCACGATTTTCCATCAACCGATCGTCTCACTCGCCGACGGTGCGGTGGTGGGCGCCGAAAGCCTCGCCCGCTTCGCCGACGCGCACCTGCGCGGTCCCGACAAATGGTTCGGCGAAGCGGCCGAGATCGGTCGCGGTACCGAGCTGGAACTGCTCGCAATCCGCTGCGCTCTCGAAACCCGCTCCGTCCTTGAGCGGGGGATTTATCTCTCGGTCAATGCTTCGCCGGCGACGATCCTGTCTGGCGAGCTCGAGCCGCTGTTCGCCGATGCCGACCGCGACGTGCTGGTGCTGGAAGTCACCGAGCACGAACAGGTCGAGGATTTCGCGGCCTTGCGCGCCGCGCTTCAACGCCTTTCCGCACATGCCCGGATTGCCATCGACGATGTTGGCGCCGGCTATTCGGGGCTGCGCCATCTGGTTGATCTCAAGCCCGATCTGCTCAAGCTCGACATGAGCCTGACCCGCGACGTTCACACCGATGCAGCCCGCCGTGCGCTGGTTGGCGCGATGGTCAGCTTCGCCTCCGAAATCGGGGGCAAGCTTATTGCCGAGGGCATCGAGTGCGCACAGGAGCAGGCGGTTCTCGCCGATTTGGGCGTCCACTACGGGCAGGGCTATCTATTCGGCCGGCCCGCGCCAGCGAGCGCGTAGCGTCCGCTCTACTGGTCGAGGAACAAACGCCCGTCTCGCGAACCGCTCGCGGGCTCGAGCTTGCGCCGTGTCGTGGCCGCGCTCTGACGCATGCGGGCGACCCACGTTCCAGTGAATGCGAAGCCCGCAGGCAGCAGGCGCCCGCCGGCATCGCAGCGGTTTGGGTCCAGCGCCTTTCGCGATGACAATGTTTTAATTTCAGTCGCCCCCCGGTTCCCGGCACCCCTTGCGGCGGAGGGCGGGCAATCGTGCCGCGTCATCCGTTCAAGGGGAGCAGAGTGATGCAACTGCCCAAGATCGATCTCGCCAGCCTGCCCGGGCTGGATACCGTTCAGGGCTTGTTCGGCAGCCTGTCGGACCTCGCCAACGCCTCGGTCGACGACCGCATCGTCGTTCTGATGGTCTATATTTACGAAATGTTCCCGCCGGCGCCGAGTTGAAAGAGCGCGGCCGATGCGGATCGACGCCGCCCTGGCCGAGCTGCGGCGCGATCCGGCGCCGCAGCACCGCGCTCAGACAGCGCTCGAGGCGGGGCGCGATGCGTGGCGCGGCTTGCCGGGGACCGAGGCCCTGCTTTCCGAGCTGGCAGAATTCGGCTCGGGCGCGCCGCTCGGCGCCTGCCCCCTTCTCGATAGCGCGCTGGCGGATTGTGCGGTTGCCGGCGACCTGCTCGCAGGCCTGTTCGGCGCAATGCTGGCGGTGCTGCGCGACCATCCGCTCGGGCATGTCCCGCTCCGCCACCAATACGCCCACGGCATCGCAGTGCTCCAGCTCGCCAGCGCGGGGCGCGCGAACCTGTCGCTACTCTGCTACGAGGCGCGCGGCGGGCAGGGCACCACCGCATCCCAGACGGTCTGCTTCGCTGGCGGCGAACGGCACGAGCTGTGCCTGGCAGGAGCGGCCGACGTGCGGTTCTGCGAAATCCTGCGCGAGGAGCCGGGGCGCGCCGATCTCGACTGCGGGTTGCGGCGTGTCTCGGCCGGGGAACGGCTGGTCTTCGCCAGCGCGCGTCACACGAAGATCGTGGAGACCCCCAGGCGCCGGCTGGTCGTGCTGCGTCTGGCGCGGGACGCGAGCCGCCAGGCTCCCGCGCGCGAATATCGCCTTGCCGATGGCGCGCTGGTCCATGTCGCCAGCGGCGAGCGCGCCGAAAGTCGCGACGAGATGGCCGCCGCCGTGCTCGGCGCGATGGGCCGGAGCGACGCGGTCCCCGCGCTCGCCGAGCTGGCCCGGACCGGGAGCGCGCATTTGCGCTGGCAGGCGCTTCGCCAGACGCTGTCGCTCGACAGCGCCGCGGGATTCGCGCTGCTGTCCGAATTCGCCAGTGAATCGGACGATCCGCTGGCCGCGCCTGCGGACGCGCTGCGCTCGACATTGATCGAGCGCCATCCCGAGCTCGCGCGGTGGAGCAGGCCATGCCCCGTCTGATCGAGTGCCACGACGATGCGCAATTCAGTCTCGCGGCTTGCCTAGATGCGCTTGGCGAGCGCGGTTTCGACCCGGCGGACGAAGCGAGCGTGGCGCGCGGCGCGCTCGCGCTACGCCGGCTCGCGAACGATCGCGGCTTTCTCGGCGACCTCCTGATCGCGCAGCTCAAGGGTCGCAACCGCGAGGTCGGCGAAAGCTCCGCCTACGGGGCGCAGTCGATCGTGCTGTCGCGCCCACGCGGCGGCTGTTTCCTGCGCGCCAATATCTGGCCGAGCGAACAGGATGCCTGCTTCCGTTCGAGCGGAGCAAAGACCTTCGTCTACGGCATGCCGCACGACCACAACTTCAGCTTCCTGACCGTCGGCTATTTCGGCCCCGGGTATGGCAGCGACTATTACGAGTACGATTACGAATCCGCCGCCGGCTACGCTGGCGAGCGGCCCGGCCTGCGGTTCGTCGAGCGCAGCGCGCTGGGCGAGGGCACGCTGATGCTGTATCGCGCCCACCGCGATATCCACGCCCAGCTTCCTGCCGCCAGCCTCTCGGTCAGTTTGAACATCCTGCGCATCCACCCGGCGGAAGGCTGGTTCGACCAATACGGTTTCGATCTCGAAAGCGGCGCGATTACCGGCGTGCTCAATCCGACCGCGACGGAGACTTTTCTGCGCTGCGCGGTGGGGCTGGGCGGGGCGGAAGCCCTCGATCTTGCCGAGAACTTCGGCCGCACCCATCCCAGCGACCGCCTGCGCCTTGCCACTTACGAGGCGAGGGCGCTCTTGCTCGAGGATGCCGAGGCCGACCAATTGTGGCGGCAGGCGGAGGCGTGCGGAAGCCTTCTGGTCGCGCGCGAGGCGGCGGTCCGGCGCAAAGCGCTCGCGGGCGGGCATCGCGCACTGGCCTGATCCGCGATCGAAGGCCTCCGCTGGCCCGCAGGCCCGGTCAACCGCGCATCACCGGCCTGCGGCAAGGGTAATCGCAGCCGCTTCGCCCCGCTCCGATGACGGAGGCGCTGGCGCCGGCGCCACTTTCTCGAGGCGGGGTGCTCTCTATTGGTCCAGAAAAGAGCGCATCTTGCGCGAACGGCTCGGGTGCTTGAGCTTGCGAAGCGCCTTGGCCTCGATCTGGCGGATGCGCTCGCGAGTCACGCTGAACTGCTGGCCCACTTCCTCGAGCGTGTGGTCCGTGTTCATGCCGATACCGAAGCGCATCCGCAGCACCCGCTCCTCGCGCGGGGTGAGGCTGGCGAGCACACGCGTGACGGTTTCCTTGAGATTCGCCTGGATCGCGGCGTCCACCGGGATGATCGCGTTCTTGTCCTCGATGAAATCGCCCAGGTGGCTGTCCTCCTCGTCGCCGATCGGGGTCTCGAGGCTGATCGGCTCCTTGGCGATCTTCATCACCTTGCGGACCTTCTCGAGCGGCATCGAGAGACGCTGCGCCATCTCCTCTGGGGTGGGCTCCCGGCCTTCCTCGTGGAGGAACTGGCGGCTGGTGCGCACCAGCTTGTTGATCGTCTCGATCATGTGCACCGGGATGCGGATGGTGCGCGCCTGGTCGGCGATCGAGCGCGTGATCGCCTGGCGGATCCACCAGGTGGCGTAAGTCGAAAACTTGTAGCCGCGGCGGTATTCGAACTTGTCGACCGCCTTCATCAGACCGATGTTGCCTTCCTGGATCAGGTCGAGGAATTGCAGGCCCCGGTTGGTGTATTTCTTGGCGATCGAGATGACGAGGCGCAGGTTCGCCTCGACCATCTCCTTCTTGGCGATACGCGCCTCGCGCTCGCCCTTCTGGACCATGTTCACGATCCGCCGGAATTCGGGCAGGCTCATGCCGGTCTGCGCCGCGATGTCGCTGATCTCGAGACGGATGCGCTCGATCGGCTCGGCTTCCTTCTCGGCGAAGGCAGCCCATTTCTTGTCCTTGCCGGCGCGTTCGCCAAGCCAGGCTTCGTCGAGCTCGTTGCCGATGTAGGCATCGAGGAATTCGGACCGCTTGACCTTGTGCCGCTCGGCCAGACGCAGCATCTGCCCTCCCAGCGCGGTCAGCCGGCGGTTGAAGGCATAGAGATTGTCGACGAGGAATTCGATCTTGGTGGCGTGAAACTGCACGCTCTCGACTTCGGCGGTGAGCTGTTCGCGCAGCGTCTCGTATTTCTTTTCCTTGCTCGCCGGGTAGATGTCGCCGCGGCCCAAGACCTCGACGCGCTCGGCCTGCTGCTTCTCGAACTTGGCGAAATAGTCGGTGATCCGGGCGAACCGCTCGAGCGCCTCGGGCTTCAGCGCAGCTTCCATCTGCGCCAGGGACATCGTGTTGTCCTCTTCCTCCTCCTCCTCGCGCCGGCGTGGCGCGGCTTCGCCGTCCTCATCCTCGTCCTCGGACGGCGCGGGCTCCTCCTCGACCTCGTCCTCCTCGCGGATGGTCGGGCCGGCGGTGGCCTCGGAGATTTCGTCATCGTCCTCTTCCTCGGCGTCGTCGGCCATTTTTTCGGCCGGCGGCTCCTTGGACAACATCGCGTCGAGATCGAGAATTTCACGCAGCTGCATTTCGCCTGCGTTGAGCGCGTCCGACCACTGGATGATGGCGTGGAAGGTGATCGGGCTTTCGCACAGGCCCATGATCATCATGTCGCGCCCGGCCTCGATGCGCTTGGCGATGGCGATCTCGCCCTCGCGGCTGAGCAGCTCCACCGCGCCCATCTCGCGCAGATACATCCGAACCGGGTCGTCGGTGCGCTCGCCCGCGGCCAGCTTGCGGGTGACATTGGTGGTGGGCTTGCGCTCCGCGCTGCCGCTGTCCTCGCCGTCGTCTCCGGCTGAGACCTCCTCGACCTCGTCCTCGCGGTCGCCTTCGGTCTCGCCGTCCTCGTCGTTCTCGACGATCTGGACACCCATTTCGCTCAGCGCGGTCTGGATGTCCTCGATCTGGTCGGGGCTCATCTGGTCCGACGGGAGCGCGGCGTTGAGCTCATCATAAGTGACGTAGCCCTTCTTCTTCGCCTTCGCGATCAGCTTCTTGATCTCGGCATCGTTGAGCTCGATCAGCGGCGCATCCTCGTCCTTGCCGTCACCGCCGCCATTTTTCATCGAAGCCATAGGTCATAAAATCCGTTTGCCATCCCGCCCTGGGGCGAAGATCAAAGTTCCGGTACGCCGTGAGCGGCCGCTCGCTTGCGCCCGAAACGCTTCAGTCGCGCATTCAGGGCCAGCAACCTGTCGCGGAGGCTGGCCTGCTCGGCGATCGAGCCTTCCGGGTCGTGCTCGAAACGCAGCGTGGCCGCCGCGAGCGCGGCTTCCAGCGCGGGCCTTTCGACCAGCAGCGACACAGCCTCGGCCAAATCCTCGCGCGCTTCCTCCGGAGAAGTGCCCTCATGAAGGAAGGCATAGTTATTTCTGTCCGGGTGGGCAGGCAGGCCGATTGGCACCGATATGGGCGTTGGGACGGGTGAATCAAGCGATTCCGATACCGCGAGCAACGTATCGATGGCCGGCGCGGTATTTGGGTCACGCCGGGCGAGCTCGAGCAGGGCCTCCTCGTGGCGCGCGATTTCGGCCGGATGGCGGGCAAGCCCCACCATAACAGCCGCCGTAAAGGCATCGCGCGCGCCGCCGCTTGCGAGTTGCTGAAGCCGGCTCGCGACTTCGGGAGAAGATCGTTGCGCGGTTTCGCTGCGGCGCTGCCCCGACTGCCAAGTCCGGGCCTCACGCGGCGGAAAGGCGAAAGCGGAGAACCGCTCGAGAAGGTCGCGGCGGTAAAGCGCGCGGATATCGGGATGCTGGATCGTCTCGACATGATCGAGCAGCCGCGCCTTGAGCCCGGCCTTGTCCTCCGGCGAGGCGAGCGGTGTGGCGTGGCGTTCGAACTGCCACAGCGCCTCGGCCAGCGGCTGCGGCGCGGCGAGCAGCGCCTCGATCGCCTTCGCGCCGTGATCGCGGATCAGATCGTCCGGATCGAGCCCGGCGGGGAGGCGCACGATGCCAAGCGTGTGCCCGGGGCGCAGCAAGGGCAGCGCGCGGGCGATCGCCTTGAGCGCCGCGCGCTGGCCCGCCCCGTCACCATCGAAGCACAGGATCGGGCGCTCAGCCTGACGCCACAACAGCTCGAGCTGGTGCTCGGTCAGCGCGGTGCCCAACGGGGCGACCGCCTCCGCGATCCCCGCCTGCGCCAGCGCGATCACGTCCATATAGCCTTCGACCACGACGATGCGCCCGCTCTTGCGCGCGGCGGGGGCAGCGCGGTGGAGGTTGTAGAGCGTGCGGCCTTTGTCGAACAGCGGGGTGTCGGGGCTGTTGAGGTACTTGGCGCCGCCCGCGTCCTTGGCGAGCGTGCGGCCACCGAAGGCGATGACCTGACCGCGGGCATTGTGGATTGGCAGCATGAGCCGCCCGCGGAAGCGGTCGTAGCTCTCGCGCTCCCCGTCCTCGGCCGCGATCCGCATTCCCGCCTCGACCAGCGATGCCTCGTCGAAGTTCAGCGCCGCCTTCAGCGCCTGCCGGCTGTCAGGTGCATAGCCGAAACCGAACTCGCGCGCGGTTGCATCCGAAATGCCGCGTCCGGCGAGATATGCGCGCGCTTGCGCGCCTTCGGCGCAGCGCAGTTGTTCGGCGAACCAGGCCTGCGCAGCCTCGGTAATGTCGATCAGGCTGGCGCGCCTTTCGGCCTGCCGCGACGCGCGCGGATCGGGGGCGGGCACCTCCATGCCGGCTTCGGCCGCGAGTTCCTTGACCGCATCCATGAAGGCCAGGCCCTGGTGATCGGTCAACCAGCGGATCGCGTCGCCATGCGCCTGGCAGCCGAAGCAATGGTAAAAGCCCTTGGCGTCGTTGACGTAGAAGCTGGGCGATTTCTCGTCATGGAACGGGCAGCAGGCCCGGAACTCCCGCCCTGCCTTCTGCAAGCGAACGCTGCGCCCGACCACCGCCGACAGCGTGATCCGCGCCCGCAGCGTATCGAGCCATTGGGGAGTGAGGGCCATGGTCCAACCTAGCCGCTTGACCGATTCGTGCCTAGCGCGCGGACCTCGGCTCCACAGGCTTGTCCGCCGCGGGGAAAGGCGCGGCGATAGCCGCGCTCCGGCCGCCATACTCGAGGCGATAGGCCGGGGCGGACTGGGCCGGCGGACTGGCCGAGCGGAACCAGAGCGTGATTGGCTTGCCGGGCTGCCAGGTGCCGCGGGTAACGCGCCAGACGAGGCGGTTCTGGTCCAGCGTGACCGAGAGAGCTTCCGCCGAGCCCAGTGCCGCGGTCGCCTGTTCCATGGCAAAGCCGACCACGCCCTTGAACTGGGGAACGGGTCCGATCGTCTGCACCAGTTCGGCGGGCGCGAGGGGTTGCTCGAGGCTGTCCGAGGCACCCTCGTCTGCGCTGGGGACGCCTTGGCTCGGCGGTCCATGCGGCGCGGGAACGAGCGGAGTTATGGTCACGATATAGGTGTAGACGGTGCCGGCGGGCAGTCGCTCGGGGTCGCATGCTGTGACCTTCTCGGCACACAGGACGAACGCGTGATACCGGGCAAGCGGCGTCTTCGCGCTTCCGACCGCAGCTTCGCTAATCTCGGTTCCCTCGACCCTCGGGCCGTTCGCCTTGAGGTCCAGATCAGCGGGAATCAGCGTTCTCGGCACCGCTCTAACCGCCGCGGCCTCGGGCGGAGCCTCGGGGGTCCTGTCCGCTCCACAAGCGGCAAGCAGCGTCGGGCCCGCGAGGGCGAGGATCCGGATCACGCCAGGGCTTCCTTCACCAGGCCGCTGGCCTTGCTCATATCGAGACTGGTGGCATGGCGCGCCTTGAGCTCGGCCATCACCCGGCCCATGTCCTTGACGCTGGACGCGCCGAGCTCAGCCTTGATCGCGGCGATCGCGGCGCGGGTTTCGTCCTCGCTCATCTGCTGGGGCAGGAACTCCTCGATCACGGCGAGCTCGGCGCGCTCCTGCCGGGCCAGTTCGGTGCGGCCGCCGCTTTCGAACATCTCGATCGATTCGCGGCGCTGCTTGGCCATCTTCATCAGCACTTCGACCACCAGCGCGTCGTCCTCGGGCATTTGCGAGGCGGTGCGCAGCTCGATGTCGCGGTCCTTGATCTTGGCGGCGATCAGCCGGAGCGCGGCTGTGCGCTGCTTGTCGCCGGCCTTCATGGCGATGACGGTTGCGGTCTTGATGGTGTCGCGGATCATGGCCTGGTGCAATCTGTGGATGGGTTGCGGCTTCATTAGTCCCACCTGTCGCAAATCCAACCCCGCGCGGTTGACGCGGGGGGAGGGGGGCTATAGCGCCCACCCCTTAGCACACATCGCCGAACCTCGTCACGGAGCGCCCATGGCCCGATCCGCCTCTTCGCACGCGCAACCTCCCGGAGCCACTGGCGTATTGGTATTCGCGGACGGCAGCGTGATCTGGGGCACCGGGTTCGGGCACGAGGGCGAGGCGGTGGGGGAGCTGTGCTTCAACACCGCCATGACCGGCTACCAGGAGGTGATGACCGATCCCTCCTACGACAGCCAGGTGGTCTGCTTCACCTTCCCGCACATCGGCAACGTCGGGGCGAACCCGGAAGACGTCGAGAGCAAAGGGCTGGGGGCGGTTGGCTGCGTGGTGCGCGAGGTGGTGACTCCGCATTCCAGCTTTCGCGCCAGTCATGAGTTTGGCGATTGGCTGAAATCGGTCGGCAAGATCGGTCTCGCCGGCGTCGACACCCGCGCGCTGACTCGTAAGGTCCGCCTGGAAGGTGCGCCCAATGTCGTGATTGGGCATCACCCCAAGGGCAAATTCGATTTGAAGGCGCTGCGGAAAATGGCGCAGGACTGGAGCGGGCTCGAGGGGCTTGATCTGGTTCCGCGGGTGACGCGCAAGAAGCAGGAGGCCTGGGGCGGGGGGCCTTGGGAGTTGGGGAAGGGCTATTCGCGGGCACCCTGGACGAAACAAAAGCCCCTCCCCTTCAGGGGAGGGGTTGGGGTGGGGCCTGTCGCCGACCACGCCTCACCCTCCGACATCCCCCTCCCCCCGGCCCCCTCCCCTGAAGGGGAGGGGGAGTTGCCCCACGTCGTCGCCATCGACTACGGCTCCAAGGACAACATCTTCCGCAATCTCGCCCGTGCCGGCGCGAAGGTGACGGTGGTGCCCGCGCGCACCTCGCTCGCCGAGATCGAGGCGCTCAAGCCCGACGGGGTGTTCCTCTCCAACGGCCCGGGCGATCCGGCGGCGACGGGGAAATACGCGGTTCCGGTGATCAAGGGCCTGCTGGAGGCGGACATGCCGGTGTTCGGCATCTGCCTCGGCCACCAGCTCCTCGGCCTCGCCGCCGGGGCCAGGACCGCCAAGATGCACCAGGGCCACCGCGGCGCCAATCACCCGGTCAAGCGGCTCGAGGACGGCGCGGTCGAGATTACTGCCATGAACCACGGCTTCGCGGTCGATAACGCCACCCTGCCGCCGGGCGTCGAGGAAACCCACGTTTCCTTGTTCGATGGCACCAACTGCGGCATCGCGATCACCGGAAAACGCGCCTTCGGCGTCCAGTACCACCCCGAAGCCAGCCCCGGCCCGCAGGACAGCTTCTACCTGTTCGAGAAATTCGTGGGGATGTTGGGGTGATGTCTTCGTTCAGAAACCTGTCAAAATCAGTGCTGATCGGCGCTTCAGCGTTGCAATCGAAATTCGATCAGGGCTCTGTGGAACTGAGGCTGGTTCTTGAAGAAATGGATCGTCAGCTTCCAATTTCCAAGCAGTTGCAAATTTTGGAATATTTGGAAGAGCAAGGCTGGATCGATCAAAGTGACTCGACACTCGAAGAATTGAGACTGCGGGTCACCGGCGCAGGGGAGATTGAAGCGGAGCGCCTCCTCGATGAGCAGGTCAATTCGCTGCTCACTTCGGGTCCCAGAGTAACTGTTCGATCCCATGATGAGAGCATGGCGAACGTCGCGATGCACGCTGGCAATCTGGACGCGTTCTCAAACGATCGAAGCAAGATCAGTTTGGTAGTGGGAGAGCCAGTCTCGCCACCAACGATCGACTGGGGCAAGTGGGGCTCCATTGCTGGCATTGTCGGCGTTCCCGTTGCGGTTCTCCTTTGGTGGTTCTCCTAATGCCCAAACGCACTGACATCTCCTCGATCCTCGTCATCGGAGTCGGGCCGATCATCCTCGGGCAGGCGTGCGAGTTTGACTATTCGGGCACGCAGGCGATCAGGGCTGCCAGGGATTTATGAGTTCCACGCCTGCCCCAGCGAAGTCGTTCAGATCGCGTGTCGCAAGGCGCATGTTGTGGGCGCGCGCCGTTGCCGCGATCAGTGCATCGGCCGTGGAGATGGGTTTCCCCGATGCTCGCGCTTCGGCAATCACGTTGCCGAACCAGCGCGAAGCGCGCTCGTCGAAATTGAGCAAGCGGTCCGAATACCGTTCAACAATCACCTCGATCAACGCGGCAGTCGCGTCCCGTCTTCGACCTTGTGGAAGCAGCGCAGCGCGAGCGCGAAATTCGGCCAGCACCACCGTCGGCATCCACAGCCGGTGCATGTTGACCGCTTCCCACAGCACGACTTCCCGAGCCGGCTCGGGGCGGGTCAATTCGCTCCAAACGTTGGTATCGACCGCAATCATCAATCTTCGAGCGCCGAGAAATCGACCGGGCTATCGGGAAGCTCCGGAAGATCGAATCCCGGCCGGCTCATCCGATAGATCATCTGCCCGATCGATTCGCGCGGTTCGCGGTCTTTGGCTCGGGCAGCGGCGATCAAGGTGCAGCGCACCTCCTCCTCGAGCGAGCGCCCGTTGCGCGCCGCGATCTGGCGCAGGTCGTGCTTCACGTCATCGGGCAGCTTGCGGATTGTCAGGCTCGCCATCGAACACCTCAATGATTGCATTGCCATCAATGTATGCAATGAAAGTGCTCTGATCAATGCCCAAACGCACTGACATCTCCTCGATCCTCGTCATCGGCGCCGGGCCGATCATCATCGGGCAAGCGTGCGAGTTCGACTATTCGGGCACGCAGGCGATCAAGGCGTTGAAGGAGGAGGGTTACCGGGTCATCCTCGTCAACTCCAACCCGGCCACGATCATGACCGATCCGGAGATGGCGGACGCGACATATGTCGAGCCGATCACTCCGGAAATCGTCGCCAAGATCATCGCCAAGGAGCGGCCGGATGCGCTGCTGCCGACGATGGGCGGGCAAACCGCGCTCAACTGCGCGCTCGACCTCGAACGGATGGGGGTGCTCGCGGAATATGGCGTCGAGATGATCGGCGCCAAGGCCGATGCCATCGACAAGGCCGAGGACCGCCAGCGTTTCCGCGAGGCGATGGACGCGATCGGGCTCGAAAGCGCGAAGAGCGGCGTGGCGCATTCGGTCGAGGAGGCCTTCGCGGTGCTCGAGCGCACCGGGCTGCCGGCGATCATCCGGCCCAGCTTCACGCTCGGTGGCACCGGCGGCGGCATCGCCTACAACAAGGCGGAGTTCGAGGCTGTCGTCCGCTCCGGCCTCGACGCCAGCCCCACCAGCGAAATCCTGATCGAGGAATCGCTCCTTGGCTGGAAGGAGTTCGAGATGGAGGTGGTGCGCGACGCCGCGGACAATTGCATCATCGTCTGCTCGATCGAGAACGTCGATCCGATGGGAGTGCACACCGGGGACAGCATCACCGTCGCCCCGGCGCTGACGCTGACCGACAAGGAATACCAGATCATGCGCAACGCAAGCATCGCTTGCCTGCGCGAAATCGGCGTGGAGACAGGGGGTTCGAACGTGCAGTTCGCGGTCGATCCGATGTCCGGGCGGCTGATCGTGATCGAGATGAATCCGCGCGTATCGCGGTCTTCCGCGCTGGCCTCCAAGGCCACCGGATTCCCGATCGCGCGGATCGCGGCCAAGCTGGCAGTCGGCTACACCCTGGACGAGCTCACGAACGAGATCACCGGTGCCACCCCGGCCGCGTTCGAGCCGACCATCGACTATGTCGTCACCAAGATCCCGCGCTTCGCCTTCGAGAAGTTCAAGGGCGCGAAGCCCGAGCTTTCGACCGCGATGAAATCGGTCGGCGAGGTCATGGCCATCGGCCGTTGCTTCGCCGAATCGGTGCAGAAGGCCCTGCGCGGGCTCGAGACCGGACTCGACGGCTTCAACCGTGTGCCCGAGCTCGAAGGCGCCAGCCGCGACGCGATCACCGCCGCGCTCAGCCAGCGCACGCCCGACCGCATCCTGAAAGTCGCGCAGGCCTTCCGCGAGGGCTTCGACGTCGAGGAAATCCACGCTCTCACCCATTACGACCGCTGGTTCCTGCGCCAGATCGAGGCGATCATCGCAGAGGAACGTGGCATCGGCGAGAGGGGCATCCCCGGCGAAGCCGAGGGCTTACGCCGGCTGAAGGCGATGGGCTTTTCCGACCGCCGCCTGGCCACGCTCGCGGTGCGCAGCGTGGGCGTCGCGGGCGGGCTGGGCGAGACGCAGGCCAAACGCTCGGGGCTGCTCCACGATGCGCTGCGTGCCATGGCCGGCGCGACCAGCGAACAGGAGGTGCGCGCGCTGCGCCAGCGGCTTGGCGTGCTGCCGGTGTTCAAGCGCATCGACAGCTGCGCCGCCGAGTTCGAGGCGATCACGCCTTACATGTACTCGACATACGAGGCGCCGAGCTTCGGCGAAGCGCAAGACGAGGCCAATCCAAGCGACCGGCGCAAGATCGTCATCCTGGGCGGTGGGCCCAACCGTATCGGCCAGGGCATCGAGTTCGACTATTGCTGCGTTCACGCCTGCTTCGCGCTGAGCGAGGCCGGCTTCGAGACCATCATGGTCAACTGCAACCCTGAAACGGTCAGCACCGATTACGACACCTCAGACCGGCTCTATTTCGAGCCTCTGACCGAGGAGGACGTGCTCGAGATTCTGCGCGTCGAAATGAGCCGGGGCGAACTGGTCGGCGTGATCGTGCAGCTGGGCGGGCAGACTCCTCTGAAGCTTGCGGCGGCGCTCGAGCGCGAGGGGATCCCGATCCTTGGCACGAGCCCCGATGCGATCGATCTTGCCGAGGATCGCGAGCGCTTTGCCAAGCTGGTGCGCCAGTTGAATCTGAGCCAGCCGCAGAACGGCATCGCCAAGAGCCGTGACGAGGCCGCGGCAGTCGCGCGCACGATCGGCTATCCGGTGCTGTTGCGCCCCAGCTATGTCCTGGGTGGACGGGCCATGGAAATCGTCGACAGCGAAGCGCAGCTCGATGACTATATCGCCACTGCGGTCAACGTCAGCGGCGACAGCCCGGTGCTGGTCGACCAGTATCTGCGCGATGCCATCGAATGCGATGTCGACGTGGTCGCGGACAGCACCGGCGAGGTGCGAATCGCAGGCGTCATGCAGCATATCGAGGAGGCCGGAGTGCATTCGGGCGACAGCGCGTGCACGCTGCCTCCCTATAGCCTGGGCGAGGACGTTATAGCCGAGATGGAGCGGCAGGCAGCGGCGCTGGCGCGTGCGCTCAACGTGCAGGGGCTGATGAACGTTCAGTTCGCGGTGAAGCTGGGCGATCCGGGCGCGGAACGCGGCAACGGCGTCTATCTGATCGAGGTCAATCCGCGCGCCAGCCGCACCGTGCCTTTCGTCGCCAAGGCGATCGGCCGCCCGGTCGCCAAGATCGCCGCGCGCGTCATGGCGGGGGAGCCGCTGTCCGGCTTCGAGCCGTTCGACATTCGCCCATCACATATGGCGGTCAAGGAAGCGGTGTTTCCTTTCGCGCGCTTCCCGGGCGCCGATCCCGCACTGTCGCCGGAAATGAAGAGCACTGGCGAAGTGATGGGCATCGATGCCGATTTTCCAGCGGCCTTTCTCAAGTCCCAGATCGGGGCGGGGATGAACCTGCCGGCATCGGGCACGCTATTCGTGTCGGTCAAGGACAGCGACAAGCCGGTGATCCTGCCCGCGGTGAAGACGCTGCTCGATCACGGGTTCAGTGCTGTCGCCACCGGGGGAACGCAGCGCTACCTGGCCGCCCATGGACTCGACGTGGCGCGCGTCAACAAGGTTGCCGAGGGGCGCCCGCATATCGTTGACGCCATCATCGATGGCGAGATCGCACTCATTTTCAACACCACCGAAGGCTGGCAGTCGCTGCTCGATTCGAAATCGATCCGCGCCGGCGCGCTCGAGAAGAAGCTACCCTATTACACCACCGCTTCCGCGGCGCTGGCGGTCGCGCGCGCCATCGTGGAGGTCGAACCGGGGCAACTTGAAGTGCGCTCCTTGCAAGCCTATTATAGCTGAAATACATTCATCTTCTCCCGACAATCTCCGCCGCCAGGGCCGCTCGCGAAGCGGCGGGCGGCGAATTGCCGGGGGAGAGTCGGGGATCAAGGAATTATGGCGACGATGGACAAGGTTCCGATGCTGGCCGAGGGCTATGAGAAGCTAACGGCGGACCTCAAGGTCCTGCGCGCCGAGCGGCCCAAAATCGTCGAGGCGATCGAGGAAGCCCGCGCGCACGGCGATCTGTCGGAGAATGCCGAGTATCACGCCGCCAAGGAGCGCCAGGGTCAGATCGAGATGCAGATCGCCGACATCGAGGACAAGGTGACGCGCGCGCAGATTATCGACCCGACCACGCTCTCCGGCAACAAGGTGGTGTTTGGCGCGACCGTCACGCTGCTCGACGAATCCGACAAGCCGGTACGGTATCAGATCGTGGGCCAGACCGAAGCCGATGCCAACAAGGGCCGGATCAGCTACAATTCGCCGCTCGGCCGTGCGCTGATCGGCCGGCAAGTGGAAGACGAGATCGAGGTGACCGTGCCCTCGGGCGACAAGTTCTACCTGGTCGACAAGATCGAATTCATCTGACGCAGCCTTCAGGCTCGATCCGCCGCTGCCGGCGCTCTGCCCCGGTTGCTGGAAAACGAAGCTTTCTGAGGGTGGTCGTGCGTCCCTTACCCCTCCGGCTCGAGCAGCCGGTGGAGGTGGACGATCACATACTTCATCTCCGCGTCGTCCACCGTGCGCTGCGCGGCCCCCCGCCACGCATCGAGCGCGCTCGCGTAGTCGGGAAACACCCCGACGACGTCGATTGCCCCCGGGTCAACGAATTCAATCGATTGCGGATCGGTGACGCGCCCCCCCATGACGAGATGGAGGCGCTGCCGGGAAGCGGTTTCGGTCATAAACGTCCGATGGAGGAAGGGGGCTGGTGGCCCCATAAGCAAAGCGGCGCGGCAGGAAAAGCCCGCCGCGCCGCTTTGATGTGCGTTGCCCAAGCTTAGTGTGTGATTCGGCGGCGAAGATCGTCGATCGTTTTGCCCGTACGCTTCCCACCGCGCTTGGCGGCCCGGAGAAGATAGTCAGACAGATCGGCGGTTTCCCGGGCGCCGGCCGAACTCCACGAACGGGCCCTGGCCCCCACGGTTTCGCCAAGGTCGGAGAGGCGATTCTGACCCTTGCCGGCGGCCTCTCCGGCTGCCTCGAACAGTCCCAGCGCATAAGCCATCGCCGCCTCGCTGGCGGCACTTGCAAATGCGCCCGCCTTGCGCCCCGCCCGGCGGCCGGGCCGAGTCAGGGCGCCGATAACCAGCGCGCCCGCCGCCACGGCGGCCACGCTCTTGAGCGGATTGGCTTTCACGAAAGCAAGCGCGCCGTCCGCTGCATCCTTCGCGTGGTCGGTAAGGCTGCGCTGCTGCTGGCGCGTTTCAGCGGCGGCGATCTTGGCGCGCCGCGCCTCTCGCTTTTGCGCATCGGTCTTGGTCGATTTGGCCATCGGAATTCTCCAGTAAACGGTGAAGCGGTAACAAACCGGCGCGGGCACGGGTTCCGCGCGGCAAGTCCTTTTAGTCGCGGGTCTCGCCGGTCAGCGCATCGCGGATCGGATCGCGCGCGAACCACAGGACGAGCGCAGCCAGAATCGCGGCAAGCGCGCCCTTGTGGTCGGCCGCCACCTCCATTGCCTCCTCGTAAACATCGTTGGCCCCGTCGACCAAACGATCGAGCGCGCGCTCACCAAGGCTCCTGGCGGCCAGATCGGCGCGCAGATTGCGAAGATCGGCCTCCACGACCGCACGTGCCGCATCTCGCAGATGCCGATCTTCGAGCAATTGATGTGCGGTTATCGTCATCGCTCACCCTGATCGAATACCGAGCGCAGATCATCCAGTTTGCCGCGGAGGCGAACAAGGAGGAATGTCGCGCCCAGCCCCAGCACCACCACTACGATTGCGGTCGCAAGCCACGGGCCCGTCAGCGGGGTCAGGGCGAAAACCGCCCCGACCGTCAGGGCTATCAACGCCAGGTGGATGAGCACCAGCGCCGCGGCGCCATAGACAAGGCCCGACCTGATTCGGTTGGCGGCGAAACCGAGGCGTCCTTTCTGGTAGGAAACCTCGGCATCGAGATAAGTCTTTGCGTCGGCGAGCAGGGCCTCGAGATCGTCCACGAGCGAGGGCTCGCTCCGTCCGGGCTCGGGCGGAGGCGGCCCATCTTGTTCGCCGGGGACGTCGGACGGCGAGGCCGCCCGACGCTCTGCCGAATCGAAGCTTGACCGGTCTTCCTTCACGCGCGGCGCTTAACGCCGCGAGCCGGAAAACAGACGTGACAGCAGGAAGCCGAAGACGGCCGCGAGGCCCACCGCGGTTCCTGGGCTCTTGCGAACGAAGCTGCGGGCATCCTCGCCAAGCTCCTCGACACTCTTGGTCTCGAGTCTGGTCGCAGCATCTTGAAGGCTGCGCGAGGCTGTGCGGGCGTAATCGCCGTATCGGGCGCCCAGCTTCTCGTCGACGACATGGGCGCTATCCGCTACGGCCTGGCCGAGCGCGGTCAGGCCCTCGCTGACCTTGCCCTTGCCCTGGGTCGCAAGATCGCGGCCCTTGACCTTGGCATCCTCGCCATAGGCCCTGGCCTCGCTGACCCAATCCTTGCTCTTGCGTTCCGCCTGTTCGCGATAGAGGCCCGCCCGCTCGGCAGCTTCCGCCTTGAGCGCGGCGGCGCCCGCCTTCGCCTCGCTGACCGCGGCGTTGAAGCGCGTTTTGGCTTCGCTGCGGCGATCGCCGGTCGCGCTGTCGCCTGATGTCGAGCCGGCGCCTGAGGGGGAGGCGGTGGCGGTGCCGACGGGTGTGGTGGTCTGGTTCATTGCAGTTGCCTTTGCTGTTGCCTTTGCTGTTGCTTGAGGAGAGGCTGCCCGGCCCGACTTCGCGCCGCCCCCGGCCGACGTTCTGGATACCGTGCGTTTCCGGGGTGCCTGGGGAGCGAAATCGTCTGCCATGAAAGGTATCCCTCTGTTCGGAGCGCGCGGACCGAGGTCCGCCCACCCAATGCTACGCTTTTGAACGCGGCTTGCGCGGCAATGTTCCGCCACTTACAGCGCGCCGCGCACCGCCAGCGGGAACCCAGATAGTGGGTGTGCTAGCGTGATACAACACCTGACCCCCGGAGCCTCCGTTCCATGACCGCGATCATCGACATCCATTCCCGCGAAATCCTCGACAGCCGCGGGAATCCGACAGTCGAAGTCGACGTTCTGCTCGAAGACGGCAGCTTCGGCCGTGCCGCGGTTCCATCGGGCGCCTCGACCGGCGCGCACGAGGCGGTCGAATTGCGCGATGGAGACACGGATCGCTACCTGGGCAAGGGGGTGCTCAAGGCGGTGGACGCAGTCAACGGCGCGATCAGCGACGCGGTGCTGGGCCTCGATGCCGAGGATCAGCGCGACGTCGACCGCGCGATGATCAACCTCGACGGCTCGGCCAACAAGAGCGTGCTCGGCGCCAACGCCATTCTGGGCACCAGCCTGGCGGTGGCAAAGGCGGCCGCGGCAGCGCGCGGGCTGCCGCTCTATGCCTATGTAGGCGGGGTCGGCGCGCACGTCCTGCCGGTGCCGATGATGAACATCATCAACGGCGGCGAGCACGCCGACAACCCGATCGACATCCAGGAATTCATGGTCATGCCGGTGGGTGCCGACAGTCTGGCCGAGGCGGTGCGCTGGGGCGCGGAGGTCTTCCATACGCTCAAGAAGAACCTGGCCCAAAAAGGGCTTTCGACCGCTGTTGGGGATGAGGGCGGGTTCGCGCCCGATCTTGCTAGCACGCGCGACGCGCTCGACTTCATCATGGCATCGATCGAGCAGGCGGGCTTCAAGCCCGGCGAAGACATTGCGCTTGCACTCGATTGCGCGGCGACCGAGTTCTTCAAGGACGGCCGCTATGTCATCTCCGGAGAGAAGCTGTCGCTTAGCGGCGAAGAGATGGCGGTATACCTCGACGATTTGCGCCGCGATTATCCGATCCGTTCGATCGAGGACGGCATGGCTGAAGACGACTTCGCCGGCTGGAACGCACTCACGCAGCGGCTCGGCCAGGAAATTCAGCTGGTCGGCGACGATCTGTTCGTGACCAATTCCCAGCGGCTGCGCGACGGCATTGCCAAGGGGCTTGCCAATTCTCTCCTGGTCAAGGTCAATCAGATCGGGACGCTCACCGAGACGCTCGAGGCGGTGCGGATTGCGCAGGTCAATGGCTATACCGCGGTCATGAGCCATCGCTCGGGCGAGACCGAGGATGCCACGATCGCCGATCTGGCGGTTGCCACCAATTGCGGACAGATCAAGACCGGCAGCCTCGCGCGGTCCGACAGGCTCGCCAAGTACAACCAGCTCATCCGCATCGAAGAGGAGCTTGGCGACAGCGCAGTCTACGCCGGACAGAACTGCTTCGGGCGGTTGAACCGGTGAGGGTCAGTTGCGCTGGAGCTCCCCCTCGACCTCACGTTCGATTCGGTGCTGCACCGGCTCCAGCCGTTCCATCACCTTCTTGTTCTTCGGGCTGAGCAAATACTGCCATACCCCCCAGGCGTTGATGAGCAGCAGAACGGCGTTCATTGCCGCAATGGGTATCGCGCCTGTCGTCATTCCGGAAACGATCCAGGTGATCGAGACCGCGCAGAAGAGGATGAAACCCCAGCCTGTCCCACGGCGCCCGGTATCGGCGGCGATCAGTCCCGCCGCGATCATGGTGCCGATCGCGGCAATCCATTCGAGCGGCCCGTTCATTGCCTTGCACTCACGGTTTCTCTCCAGTTGTCCAATTGCAGGAGCGTTCGGGAGACGGTAGCGTTCCGCGAGCGGCAGAGGGGAGCAGATTGGAACAATTTCCCGCGCATCCCGCGGCAGTGACCGCGGAGTGGCTGAGCGCGGCGGTCGGCGCGGAGGTACGCGGCTTCGCGTGGCAACCGATCGGAACCGGCCAGGTTGCGGACAGCGCGCGCTTCACTCTCGACTATGCGCCGGGAGGGGGCGCCGGTCCGGCCACACTTGCGGCCAAGTTCGCCGCTGCCGACCCCACCAGCCGAGGCACCGCCGCGATGTTCGGGCTCTACGCGAAGGAGGTCGCCTTCTATCGCGAGGCCGCGGCGTTGCTCGCTGTCCGCACGCCGCGCATGTATGTTGCCGAAGTCGGCGAGGGGGGCAGCGCATGCTGCCTCCTGTTCGAGGATCTGGGCCCCGCGCGCCAGGGGGACCAGGTCGCCGGCTGCACCATTGCCGATGCCCGCGCCGCCATTCGCCAGGCTGCGGCGATTCACGGGCCGAGCTGGCGGTGCGGGGAGCTGCTCGGGGCCGACTGGCTGGTTCCGCGCGCCGCTTTTGCCGAAACGCTGATCCCGCTCTATGGCCACGCCCACGTGGTCTTCCGGGAGCGTTACGGCGCATCGCTCGAGCCCCGGCTGATGGCGATATGCGACGGTCTCGCCGCAAACGCCGCGCGCTGGTTTCGCCGCGATTTCGACAAGCTGGCCATCGTTCATGGCGATTTCCGGCTCGACAACATGCTGTTCGATGTCCGCGGGGGAGAGGAACCCATCGCGGTGCTCGATTGGCAGACCGTTGCCGCGGGCCATCCGCTGACCGATGTCGGCTACTTTCTCGGCTGCGGCATCGGGGATGATCTGCGCCGCGACCATGAAGCCGAGCTGCTCGGGCTCTATCGCGCGGAGATGGCGAATTACGGCGTGATTTTCCAAGAATCGGAGTTTGCAAAGGGGTATCGCCTCGGGGCGCTGCATGGGGTCGCGACAGCCGTGTTCAGCGCCGCGCATGTCGAACGGACCGCGCGCGGTGATGCGAATTTTCTGTCGATGGCGCGCGGCGCCTGCGCGCTCGCGCTTGCGGTGAACAGCCTCGCCGCACTGATGGAGGACGGGTAATGACAATCAGGGTAGCGCTTCAGCTTGCTCACCAAAGGTCTGGGCGATGCTGACCTGGGGCGACGATTTTCCCATTCATCAGCGGCCCGAACCGGTCGCCTGGGCCGGGACCGACAGGAATTTTTACGACCGCTACTTCTTCAACGGTTATGCCCCCGACGGGAGCGGTTTTTTCGCCTTCGCCTTGGGTGTCTATCCGCATCTCGACGTGATCGACGCGCACTTCAATGTCATCCGGGACGGCGTGCAGCATTGCCTCCATGCCACGGGCGAGATGGGTTCAGAGCGTTTGAAGCTCGCGGTCGGCCCGCTGCAGATCCATGTCGAAAGACCGCTCGAGCGCCTGCGCATCGAAGTGCGCGATTGCGAGGGCATCGCCGCGGACATCACCTTCACGGGTCGCTCGTTCCCCATCCAGGAGCCCCGCTTCACGCACCGTTTCGGCGCGCGCGCTTTCATGGACTATACAAGGATGACGCAGAACGGACGTTACGAGGGGTGGATCGCGGTGGACGGGCCGCGCCGCGACTTGACGCCCGGCACCATCGGCACGCGCGACCGCAGTTGGGGCGTCCGCCCCATCGGGACGCAGGATACGCAGACGATTCCGGGCCACGGTCTGCCGAGCTTCTTCTGGCAGTGGACTCCCCTCAACCTGACGGACGGCAGCCTGTTTTTCCACGTCAACGCGGGGCCCGAGGGCAGGGCCTGGAACACGCGCGCGGCGTGGGCGCCCGAGGGCGCGGCCGCCGGCGAGATCCGCGAGGGCGATGGCCGCCTGAACGCCGCGCTGGCGCCTGGCACGCGCTGGCCGGCGCGGGGCGAGCTGCTGCTCGAAGTCGAGGGCGCTCCTCGACGCCTCACCATGGAGCCGCTGGGCCGCTTTCAGATGCGCGGCCTGGGTTACACGCATCCGGTGTGGGGGCATGGACTGCATCACGGCGCATTGAGAGTCGAGCGCGAGGAAATCGACCTCGCCAGCATTGACCCTCTCAAGCCGGAGAACCTTCACGTTCAGATCCCCGTCTGGGTCGGCGGCGATGCCGAGGGCGTCGGGGTATTCGAGCAACTCGTCCTTGGCCCCTATTCCCCGCTTGGTCTCAAGGAACGTTTCGAAGCAGGGTGACGGCTGGCAGGCAATACGCGCACGGGATGCCCGCTCAGGCGAATTTGTCTCTCAATTCGAGCAGCGCCAGCGCGGCCCGCGCCGCCTCGCCTCCTTTGTCCTTCTGTGCGGGATCGGCGCGAACCAGCGCCTGGGCGTCGTTCTCGACGGTCAGAATGCCGTTGCCGATGGCGATGCCGTCCATCGTCAACGCCATGATCCCGCGCGCGCTTTCTCCCGCGACGATCTCGAAGTGGTAGGTCTCGCCGCGAATGACCACGCCGATGGCCACGAAACCGGCGTAGCGCCCGCTTTCGGCTGCGAGCGCGATCGCACCGGGCAATTCCAGCGCGCCGGGCACGGTGACAACCTCGACCCCATGCCCCGCCCGTTCGAGCACAGCGCGCGCGCCTGCGACCAGCAAGTCGTTAAGGTGATCGTAGAATCGTGCCTCGACGATGAGGAACTGGGTCATGTACTCTCTCTATCCTTGGCGCCGCAACGCGGTTCGCGCGCCGCGTTAGCGGGCAGGCAGGCCCAGTGTCACCACCGTTCCGCGCGTAAGCGAGGATGGCTCCCCTCCGGAGCGTTTGCGTTCAGGCCGGGATGGTTTCCCGCCCCACCACCTTGAGCCCATAGCCTTCGAGCCCGACCACCGTCCGGTCGCTGTCGCTCAGCAGCACCATCTCCGAAACCCCGCGATCGACGAGGATCTGCGCTCCGATCCCGTAATCGCGCAATTCGTTTTCGGGGTGCGCATGGCGTCCGATCTCGGCCTGGAGCCGCTCGGGCCGATCGGGCATCAGCACCACGATCAGCCCCGCCCCGCGCCGCCCGATGGCCTCCATCGAGCGTTGGAGCTGCCGCTTGCGGGGGCCGGTCTGGCCAAGCACATCGTCGAAGATCGAAATCGCATGCATCCGCACCAGCGTCGGCTGCGCGGGGTCGACATGGCCCTTCTGGAGCACGACATGCGTGGCGCCCGAGATTTTGCTGCGATAGGTCATGGCGCGCCAGTCGCCACCGTAATCCGAGACGAGGCGGCTCTCGCTGACCTGCTCGACCAGATGATCGTTGCGCATGCGATAGGCGATAAGATCGCGGATCGTGCCGATCTTGAGCTGGTGGCGTCGGGCAAAAGCGATGAGATCGTCCAGCCGCGCCATGGTGCCGTCCTCGTTCATGATCTCGCAGATCACACCCGCGGGATTGAGGCCGGCGAGGCGCGATATGTCGACCGCGGCCTCGGTGTGGCCGGCGCGCACCAGCACCCCGCCGTCGCGCGCGGCGAGGGGAAACACATGGCCCGGAGTGACGAGATCGGCCGGCCCGCGCGCCGCGTCGATAGCGACCGAAATGGTGCGCGCGCGGTCGGCGGCGGAGATGCCTGTGGTCACGCCCTCACGGGCTTCGATCGAAACCGTGAAGGCGGTCTGCATCGCCTCGGTATGGTTGCGGCACATCGGCTCGAGCCCCAGCGCCGCGACCCGTGCGCGCGTCAATGCGAGACAGATGAGCCCGCGCCCGTGCGTCGCCATGAAGTTGATGGCCGAGGGAGTCGCCATCTGCGCCGGCACGATGAGGTCGCCCTCGTTCTCGCGGTCCTCGTCATCGACGAGAATATACATCCGCCCGTTGCGGGCCTCGTCGATGATCGCTTCAATCGGCGCGAGGACGGGCCCGGTGTCGTGCTCGTCGAGAAAGCTGGCGAGCTTTGCAAGCGTTTCGCTGGTCGGATTCCAGCCCTCCTCGGTGCAGTCGCGCAAGGTGTTGGCGTGAAGCCCCGCCGCGCGGGCAAGGCCGCTGCGGGACATGTTTCCATCGCGAACGACGGCGCGAATGCGGTCGAGAGTCGAGTTCATGTAGGGCGAGTATCACATCGTGATGTGACGTCCTAGAGATATTCACATTCAAACGGTGCCTGGTTCGAGCGACGGTGGGTCAACCGCAATCTTGAAAAGCGTCGAAGAAGACCGATGATTTCACCTGGACCGCACCCATGGCGGAACGCGCTTAAGCCTCGCCAAGACCAGCGGACTTCGTGTCGAAAGTGGTGGACGCTGTAGGGTTCGAACCTACGACCCGCTGATTAAGAGTCAGCTGCTCTACCAACTGAGCTAAGCGTCCATTCCCGCCGCTGGCGGCTCCCGGCGGACTTGATGTCCGAATCGGGGGAGGCGCCGCATATAGCGCGGGTTCGCGGGAAGGGAAGGGCCGGGTCCGTTTCAGGGCAACAAACCGCGCCGCGGCGCGCGGCGGTTCCATCGGTCGATCATCATCAGCGTGCCGATACAGATCATGTTGGTCATCATCGACGATCCGCCGTGGCTGAGAAACGGCAGGGGAATGCCAACCACCGGAGCCAGGCCCATCACCATCATCAGATTGATCGCGACATAGAAAAAGATCGTCGCCGTCATGCCGGCGGCGAGCAGCTTGGAAAAGCGGTCGGTCGAGCGACGCGCGACCGACAGCCCCCAGGACAGCACCATCGCAAACACGAACAGCACGAACAGTCCGCCCGCAAACCCCCATTCCTCGGCCATCGTCGCAAAGACGAAGTCGGTGTGCGGTTCGGGCAGGTAGCTGAGATGGCTCTGCGTCCCCTCGCCGAACCCCTTGCCGAAGATACCGCCCGAACCGATCGCGATTTTTGACTGGGTGATGTGATAGCCATCCCCCAGCGGGTCGCTTTCGGGGTCTAGGAAGACGAAGACGCGCTTCTGCTGATAGTCGTGAAGCCCGAAGAAGAAGGCGATCGGCGCGACCACCGCGGCGGCCAGACCCGCTCCGCCGAACCACGGCAGCGGCAAGCCGGCGAGGAACATGACCGTCGCCCCGCCAAAGCCGATCGCGAGCGCGGTCCCCAGATCAGGCTGGAGCAGCACCAGCGCCATCGGGAAGGCGATCAAAACGCCTGGCGGGATCAGCGCGCGCCACGTGGGGATCAGGCCGGGGGGGAGGTCGCCGTAGAAACGCGCCAGCACCAGCACGACCGCGGGCTTCATGAGCTCGGAGGGTTGAAGCTGGATAATGCCCAGATCGAGCCAGCGCTGGCTGCCGCCTCCGACAAACCCCACGGCTTCGACCGCGATCAGCATCAGCAGCACGAGGGCGTAGGCGGGATAGGCCATGAAGCGCACGAATTCGCGCTTGAGCTGCGTCATCACCAAGGCCATCGCCAGGAAGATGGCGAAGCGGACGAGGTGCGAAGCCGCGTAGCGGTTCCAGTCGCCTGCCCCCGCTGAATAGAGCACCAGCGCGCCGAAGATGACCAGCGCGGTCAGCGGGATCAGCAACCGCCACGGCTGGCGCGCGATGGGGGCCGGGACAATACTCACCGCGCCGCTTCGCCCGGGGTCCGCGCGGCTGCCGCCGGGGACGGTGTCGCCGTCCCCGGTATGGGCCCGGTCGAGACCGGATTGGCTTCGGGGCGCGGTTCGAAGGTGCGGTTGCCCTGCTGCTGGACGCGCGTGGCCTGGAGCCGTGCTTCGGCATCGACGCGCGCGAAGATGTCCGCCTCGCTGCGCGGAAGCGGCGCGGCCTCGATTCCGGCGGCCGCGGCATAGGCGGCATATTTGGCGGCGAGTCGCTGTTGCGCGGTGCCACCCCAGCCCTGTTCGAACCCCCTCAGTGCCTCCAGCGCCTTGGCCGGATCGAACTGGAAGGTCATCACATCGCGCGCGATCGGATAGGCCGCTCCCGAACCCCCGCCGTGCTCGATCACCACCGCCCCGGCGTATTTTGGCCGGTCGAAGGGGGCGAAGAAGATGAACAGGCCGTGGTCGCGGTATTTCCACGGCCCCGACTTGCCGTCCGACAGGTTGAGCCCGACGACTTGCGCGGTGCCGGTCTTCCCCGCCATCAGCACATCGGGAACGGGCAGTTTCGCGCGCCCGGCGGTCCCCGGGCCGTTCACGACGTCGCTCATCGCCGCGCGCACCAGCTTGACATGTGCGAGCGAGAAATCGGCGCCGGCGAAGGGCGGACGCTTTCCGGTCTTGATCAGCGTGGGCATGACATGACGGCCAGACGCGATCCGCGCCGCCATCACCGCAAGCTGGAGCGGGTTGGCGAGCATGTAACCTTGCCCGATGGTGGCGTTGACAGTGTCGTATGCCGCCCAGGGCGAGCCATACCTTTTCAGCTTCCACGCCGGATCAGGGACAGTGCCGAAGAACTGGCTCGCGACGGGGAGGTCGAAGGTCTCGCCCATGCCGCAACGCCGCGCCATCGCCGCGATGGCGTCCATCCCGATCGCCTGCGCGAAATGGTAGAAATAGACGTCGCAGGACTGGTAAATGCCCTTCGCCATATCCACCGTGCCGTGGCCGCCGCGCTTCCAGCAACGGAACACGCGGTTTCCGACCCTGAGCCCGCCGCTGCAGAACACAGTCTGGCGAGGATCGAGCCCTTCCTTCAGGAAGGCCATCGAGACCATCGGCTTGACCGTCGAACCGGGCGGGTAGAGCCCCTTCAGGACCTTGTTGCGCAGCGGCACGCGCTCGTCCTGGCTGAGCATGCTGTATTCGACGCTGCCGATCCCAGCGGAGAAGCTGTTGGGGTCGAAGCTCGGCATCGAGGCCATGCACAGCACCTCGCCGGTGTCGCAGTCGAGCATCACCACCGAGCCGCTCTCGAGCCCGATGCGCCGCGCGGCATAATCCTGCAGAGGGCCGTCGATGGTGAGCTGGATCGGCTTGCCCTGGACATCCTCGCGCGTTTCCAGCTCGCGGACGATCCGGCCCGAGGCGGTGACCTCGACTCGCCGGGCGCCGGGCACCCCGCGCAATCGGTGCTCGAACTCCTTCTCGAGCCCGTCCTTGCCGATCTTGTAGCCCGGGGTGATCAGCAGCGGGTTCTTGTCGCGGGCATATTCGGCGGCGTTGGCGGGGCCGACATAGCCGATCAGATGCCCGACACTCGGGCCGGTGGGGTAGAACCGCGAGAAGCCGCGCTGCGGGATCACCCCGTGCATGTCCGGCAGACGCACGCTGATCGCCGCGAACTGCTCGTAGTTCAGACCGGTCGCGACCTCGACCGGCTGATTGCCGACCGCGGCGGCGACGCGCTTCTGGACATCCGCCAGCACGTCGGGGGCGAGCGCGAGGATGGTGCCAAGCTGGGCGACGGTGGCCCGGGCGTCGATCATCCGTTCGGGCACCACATCGACGCGGAAGTCGGCTCGGTTGGAAGCGAGCGGAGCGCCGTCGCGATCGAGAATCCATCCCCGCCGCGGCGGAATCAGCGACAGGTTGACGCGGTTGCTCTCCGATTCGAGCTGATATTTCTCGTTCTGTGCGATCGAAAGCCACGCCAGGCGCCCCGCGAGCAAAGCCCCGAGCCCGCCCATCGCGGTCTGGATCGCGAAGCTGCGCCGCGTGAATGCGGTGTCGAGCGTCGTCGCGCTGACGAAGGGGCGGGCCTTCCGGCGTCGGGCGCGGCCGAGCATCAGGCAGTGGTCCGCCAGCGCGTGAGGCGCAGCCGATCGAGCGCCGCGGCGAACCGCGCGGCGGCCGGGAACAGCAGCACCGAAAGCAGCGCCTGCGGGCCCAGCGCGACCAGCGCGGGCACGGTGGGCGAAGCCCCCGCGATCAGGAAGGACGCGGCCAGATAGGCGAGCAGCGCCAGCGCGGCCACGCTCCATTCTTGCGGAAAGCTGCGCCAGGGGATTCGGCGGTCAAGCAGTTCGAGGGCGAGCATTGTCAGCGACCACAGCACAATGGCGCTCCCCAGTGGCTGTCCGCTGAACAGATCGTCGAACAGCCCCAGCGGGAAGCCGGCCCAGACCGGCAGCAGCCCCGGCCTCACTAACCGCCACGCGAGCAACATCAGGAAACCCGTCGGGGGGACCAGCGGCAGCGCGGTCGCGATGAACAAGATCGGGAGGAGCGAGCCAACGAGGATCGACAGCCAGGGCAGCGCGAGCGCGACCAGGGGGGAATGGGCGCGGTTGATGCGCCGGCCATAAGCATCGCTGCGCGCGCGGGGAGCATAGCGTTCCACTACCTGGCCCGATTCCCGGGTGCGCCCTCGCTCACCGAACGCTCGACCGGGATGTCTGCGATTCCGACCGCCTCTGGCTCGAAAATCGGCATCACCGCCACGAAATCGGTTGCCGCGGGATCGCTTATCACCCGCGCGAGCCCGCCGTCTGGCGTTTTTGCGGCGACGATCGCGACCGCGGTGCCGGGATGATAATACCCGCCCGCGCCGCTGGTGACGAGGACATCGCCGACCTTCAGGGGGTTGATGCCCAGATTGATGAGCTTGATCCGCAGCAGACTGTCGCCGCGGCCTTCGGCGAAGGCGACCACCTCGTCCTGCGACCGCCTGACCGGCAGGACGCTTTCGGAATCGAGCAGCAACAGCACGCGCGAGGAATTGCGCGCGACCTCGAGGATGCGCCCGACCACGCCGCGCGCGCTCACGACGGGCATGCCGACCGCGACACCCTGCGCGCTGCCTGCGCCCAGATAGGCGAACCGCCGGGTGCTGGCGGCGGTCGATCCGACCAGCCGCGCCACCGCCACCGGCTTGACCGCGCCCTCGCGGATGGCGAGCAGCCGCTTGAGACGCGCGTTCTCCTGGCGCAGCGCCTCGGCTTCCTTGAGCCGGATGCGGGCGATCTCCATTTCGCGCTTTAGAACCGCGTTTTGGGACCCGGCGCGCAGGTAGCCGCGAATGCTCGCGATCAGGCCACTGCTTTCGGCTCGCGCGGTGGCGACGCTCTGGGCAGCGGGCCGGACGGTGTCGAGCGCATTCCCGCGCAATCCGGAAAGAAAGTGCGGCTGCCACAGCGAAACCCCGAGCAGGACCGCGCCGACGAGCGTTCCCAGCCCGGCAGCGATATAGCCGGTAAACAGCGTGTACTGCGCCCGCTTCGAAAAGCCCGAATGGCGCTGGCCTTGGGGGGCCATGGCAGTTTCCCCCGAATCAGGCGGTCATCAAGACGCCGCGGTAGACCGGGTCTTCCATCGCCCGGCCGGTGCCGATCGCGACGCAAGTCAGCGGATCCTCGGCCACTGTAACCGGAAGGCCGGTTTCCTCGCGAAGAAAATCGTCGAGACCCTGGATGAGCGCGCCGCCGCCGGTGAGCACGATGCCCTGATCGACGATGTCGGCGGCCAGTTCGGGGGCGGTGTTTTCAAGCGCGATGCGCACACCCTCGACGATCGCGCCGATCGGCTCGGCGAGCGCCTCGGCGATGTGGCCCTGGTTGATCTGGATTTCCTTGGGCACGCCGTTAACCAGATCGCGGCCCTTGAGCGTGATCGTTTCCCCGACGCCGTCGGCGGGCGTGCGGGCGATGCCATAATCCTTCTTGATCCGCTCGGCGGTGGCTTCGCCGATCAGCAGGTTGTGGTGACGGCGGACGTAGGACACGATGGCCTCGTCCATCTTGTCGCCGCCCGTGCGCACGCTGGTGGTATAGGCCAGCCCGCGCAGGCTCAGCACCGCCACCTCGGTGGTGCCCCCCCCAATGTCGACCACCATGGAGCCGACCGGCTCGGTCACCGGCATATCGGCGCCGATCGCCGCGGCCATGGGCTCGAGGATCAGGAACACCTGACTCGCTCCCGCATTGCTGGCGGCATCGCGGATCGCGCGGCGCTCGACGCTGGTCGAGCCCGAGGGAACGCAGATGGTGATCTCCGGATAGCGCATCAGGCTCTTGCGGCCGTGAACCTTGCGGATGAAATGCTTGATCATTTCCTCGGCGATCTCGATGTCGGCAATCACTCCGTCGCGCAGCGGGCGGATCGCCTCGATGCTGTCGGGGGTCTTGCCCATCATCATCTTCGCATCGTCGCCCACTGCCTTGACGCGCTTGACCCCGTTGATGGTCTCGATCGCCACCACGCTCGGCTCGTTCAGTACGATCCCCTGGCCTTCGACATAAACCAGGGTGTTGGCCGTGCCGAGATCGATCGCCATGTTCTGCGAACCGAACTTGAAGAGATTGTTCCAGAAGCCCATTGGGTGCTTTTTTCCGTATGAGAATGAAAGTCTTGCACGCGCGAGGAAGGGCGCGATCGAGACCGGTATGCCGGCGAAGGCGGTTCCTTAGCGTCAGGTGACGCGAAATGCCAAAAATATTGCAAACGAGAGGCGGGGATTGGCGTCGCGCTTGTCTCGAAATCGCGGCGCTTCGTCGCTAGGAGGGGCGCCTGTCATGCCCGCGATCCGCCGCCTTCCCGAAACGCTCGTCAACCGCATCGCGGCGGGCGAGGTCGTCGAGCGTCCGGCCTCGGCCCTTAAGGAGCTCATCGAGAACGCGCTCGATGCGGGTGCCTCCCGGATTACGGTGCGGCTGAACGAGGGCGGGCTCGCCTTGCTTGAGGTGACCGATGACGGCTGCGGGATGGCCCGCGACGAGATGTTGCTCGCTCTCGAACGTCACGCGACCTCGAAGCTCCCGCACGATGCGATCGAACAGGTCACGACGCTCGGCTTCCGCGGCGAAGCCCTGCCCAGCATCGCCAGCGTCGCGCGGTTCACGCTCGAAAGCCGCGTGGGCCAGGGGCGCGAGGGCTGGACGCGTGTCGTCGATCATGGCGCGCTGGTGAAGGAGGGGCCGGCCGCGCTGCCGCGCGGAACCCGCGTTCGGGTCGAGCAGCTGTTCGCCAGGATTCCGGCCCGGCGCAAGTTCCTGCGCTCGCCGCGCAGCGAATACGCCGCCTGTCTCGATGTGGTGCGCCGCCTCGCGATGGCGCGGCCCGAGGTGGCCTTTTCGCTCGACCACGACGAGCGCAGAGTATTTGCCTTGCAGGCGCAAGAGACGCTGGCCGATCGAGTGGTTCAGCTCATCGGGCGCGAGCTGAAGGACAATGCGGTCGCCATCGAGGTCGAGCGCCCGGGCCCCTCCGGGAACCTGCGCCTCACGGGCATTGCGGGCTTGCCGACATACAACCGCGGCGTCGCTGACCACCAATATCTGTTCGTCAACGGCCGCCCGGTGAAGGACCGGCTGCTGGTGGGGGCGGTGCGCGGCGCCTATGCCGACATGCTCGCGCGCGACCGGCATGCGGTGCTGGCGCTGGGCCTGTGGCTTCCTCCCGAGGAGGTCGATGTCAATGTCCATCCCGCCAAAACCGAGGTGCGCTTTCGCGACGCCGCCGGGGTTCGCGGCTTTATAGTTTCCGGCCTGCGCGCCGCCCTCGCCACCGGCGACCGCCGCAGTGCACAGACGCCCGACGCGGGGGCGATGGGGCGGTGGCAGAGCGAACCGCCGCCCGCGCTGGGGTCGATGTTCTCGCGCGACTGGTCGGCCCCGCGACGGCGCGTTTCGGAGGCCGGGGTCGCCTGGCGCGGGGTGGAGGCGGCAATCCTCGACGCTCCGCACGGGCGCGCCGAGCAAGCCGCGCCCATTCCCGACAAGGCCCGCGATTATCCGCTCGGGATCGCGCGCGGCCAGGTCGCCAATACCTATATCGTCGCCGAGGCCGCCGATGGACTGGTGCTCGTCGATCAGCATGCCGCGCACGAGCGGCTCGTGCTCGAGCGCTTGCGGGCCGCAGGGGCGGGGAACGCGACTGCTTGCCCGCAAGCGCTCCTGATCCCCGATGTGGTCGAGCTCGACGAGCCCGCCTGCGATCGGCTCGAGGATGCCGCCGGGAAGCTCGCCGCGCTGGGCCTCCAGATCGAGCGGTTCGGCCCCGCGGCGATGCTCGTGCGAAGCCTGCCGCATGCACTCGGCCGCGCCGATTCGGCGAAGCTGCTGCGAGACCTCGCTGACGATCTCGCGCTCAATGGAGATTCGCTGCTGCTGGGCGAGAAGCTCGATCTGGTGTTGGCGACGATGGCATGCCACGGCTCGGTCCGCGCGGGGCGTGCGCTCTCGGTCGCCGAGATGAACGCGCTGCTGCGCGAGATGGAAACGACGCCGCGCTCGGGCCAGTGCAACCACGGCCGGCCGACATGGGTCAAGCTCGCCATGAGTGACGTCGAGAAGCTGTTCGGGAGACATTGATGCGGGGATTTTTGGTGGCGGGGCTGGCCGTGGCGCTGCTCGCGGGGTGCGGCGAGACCGTCAAGTCGCGCGCGCAACAGGACATCGACGACGAGCGGGCGATCGCCGAAGTCGAGGCGGCGCAGACCCCGCCGCCCGACGTCGTGACTCCGCAGCGCATCACCGCGGAGGAGCGCGTGCGCTACAAACTGAGCGACAGCGGCTGCTCGTTCGCGGTCAGCAATCCCGAGATTGGCGCGCAGGCGATCCTGCAAATGAACGTCGGCTACATGAAATTCGATGGCGCCATGGAGCGCTTTGCTCCGGACGCCGGCGCCCACGACGGACCCGCCGGGACCAGCACCCGATACGATGGCGGACGGCACAAACTGGTCGTCGCCTTCGACACCGCCGCAGCGGCAAAGGCCGCCGGCGGCAGCGTCAGCGTCCCCACGCGGATCACCTTGCAGGACGGCCGCAAGCGCACGGTCTATGTCGCGGAAGGGACGTCGCTATGCGGCTGAGCTGATCGGCGCATCGGGGTTGCGTACGCTGATCAGGCCGTTGCTGATCATATGCATCACCGGGGCATCATCCTGGTTGAGAACGGTCAACCGGGATTTGAACAGCCCCATCTCGCGGCGCGACTGACTGCGGCGCTTCTCCAGCACTTCGCTCTCGCAACGCAGCGTATCCCCGGGAAAAACCGGCATGACCCAGCGAAGCTGGTCGATGCCCGGTGACCCGAGCCCGGCCTGACGGTTGGCCTTCAGGTTCTCCACCAGCATCGCCATCGTCATGGCGCAGGTATGCCAGCCACTGGCCGAGAGACGGCCGAAATGCGTCGCTGCGGCGGCGGCGTCGTCCAGATGGAAGGGTTGCGGATCGTATTTGGAGGCGAATTCGATCACCTCCGCGCGCGTCACTTCATAGCGGCCGAACGACTGGGTGGAGCCAACGACGATGTCCTCGTAATACTGCATCTGACCTCCACGGCGGAATCGCGGCTGACCGGCGTGTAGCCCGATCGGACTGCTGTCGCAAAAAAGGCATCCAGCGACTTGAGCTTGGCCAAGGCGGCGCGCGCGAGGTCCGGATCAGTCGCGTTGCAGGCTCGGTTTCAGATCGCCGCGGTGAAAATCGGCGATGATCCGGTGGCGCGCGGTGACGAGGCTGAAGGCGCCGAACATCAGCAGGCCGATCGCCACCAGTGAATAAAGGGGTCCATTGTCGCGCAGCGAGAGCAGCGCTTCGCCCAGACCCTTCACGCCCTTTTCGGAGCTGAACCAGGCCGACCGCACCAGCGACCAGCCGATCACCGCGAAAACGACAGCGCGGGCGGCGTGGCCGATACGGCCGATGGTTTCGATCGCGCGGGGTGCGCGCGCGGCGACATGCCGCATGAAATCGCCGGTCGCGGCATGCCTTGCCTGCATTGCAGCCGACATCAGCATGCCCGAGCCGATCAGCCCGATGAGCAGCGGGCCGAGCTCGAAATCCATGACCGGCCGCACCATCTCTGCGCTTGCGCCCGAACCGCCGGCCTGCCGATCGCCTCCGCTCGCGAAACTGTAGGCCGCGAAGGCGAGAGCGATATGGATCGCGCCGCTCCCAAGCTCGCCCAGCCGCTTCGCGATCCCCAGTGCATCCCCGCGATGGTTCTCCAGGTTGGCGACGGCGCTCAGGATCCTGAAAATGGCATAGGCGAGCAGCCCGATTGCGACGACCCCGAGCAGCGGTCTTCCCAGCGTCATCTCCTGGAGATAATCGAACACCCCCTGGGCGCCCGCGACGGCTTTGCCCGAGGTGCCCAGCGCCAATGTGCCTAGCAGGACATAGGTGAGCCCCCGGGCTGCATAGCCGAGCCTGACCAGGGCGATGAACTTCCGCGATTTGTCGATGGCCATGGTGCCGTGCTCTCCCCCCGTATCGGGCGGGTAAACGGGCAAGGCCCGGGTTCGCTCCCGGCTATTTGACGAGCGCTGCTCTCACCGGTGCGAGCTGGCCATCGATGGCGGGGTCCTGCGGCAGTCCGAGCACCTGGCGCAGCAGCGGGTTTATCGCGACATTCTCGAACGCGGGGAGCACCGCGGCACGCCGGAACATGGGGCCATGGGCGATGAACAGCGCCCTCATCTCGGGCGCGGCGTTGTCAAAGCCATGGTTGCCGCCCACCCGATCGTCGGGCGCGGGGCGCTCGAAGATCTGCCAGCCGGTTGCGGCAAGGCACAGATACGGGGGGATGCGCGGATTCGCGCCGTAGCGAAACCGCGCGGGAATGTCCTCTTTGCGCCAGCATTGCATGTGCGGGTGAGGCTTCAGGAGCTTTGCCTCCAGCGACTGCGCGCGGCCGGGCTTGGGGATCAGCGTCGCATAAGGCCCGCCCTCATCGAGCGTGTAGTCCTCTGCGGAAAGGATTTGTTCGAGCGCGATCGTTCGCGCGCCCCGCGTCTCGGCCATGCCGTGATCGGAGGTGATGACGAGATTGGCGGGCTGGCCGAGCTCCGCGAGCCCGGCGAGGAGCGCGGCCATATCCGCATCGACATTGCCCAGCGCGGGGCCGATGTCCTTGCCCTCGGGCCCGCTTTCGTGCCCGGCGGTGTCGATCTCGTCGAAATAGAGGAACAGCAGCCGGGGACGCGCTTCCGCCGGGCGCCGAAGCCAGTCGATGATCGTGGCGACGCGTTGCCGCGGACTCAGATTCGGGTCGAACGCCTGCCAGTCCGAGGGGCGCGTGCCGCCTTCGGTCCGGCCGTACCCGCGCGGCTTGAGCTGCCCGCCCCAGGCAACCGAAGAGCCCGGCCAGAACATCGCCGCAGTGCGAATGCCCGCCTTCTCCACCGTCACCCACAGCGGCTCCTTGGCATTCCAGTAGAAGGGATCGAGGCTCGCCATGGTGAAGCGGTCCCGCGGATCGGGGCGCGCCGGATCGGTGAAGGCATTGGCGGTGATGCCATGATGATCGGGATAGTAGCCGGTCACCAGCGACCAGTGGTTGGGGAACGTCTTTGTAGGAAACGAAGGGATCATGGTCGCCGAAACGCCCTCGGCGGCGAGCCGCGACAGCGTCGGGGTCCGCCCGCGCTCGAGGTAATCGGGCCGGAACCCGTCGATCGAGACCAGGATGGTGACGGGCGCGCGCTGCTCCCGGGCCAATGCGGCAGGCGCCGGAGTGCTCGCGATCTGCGGCGCACAGGCGGCCAGGAGGGCCAGCGCCAGCGGAGCGAAGAATTTCGGGCAGGCCGTGGCGAAACCGGACATCCTCGTTCCCTCGGTGTTCAGACGTTGAACTTGAAATGGAGCACGTCGCCGTCCTGGACGATGTAGTCCTTGCCTTCCTGGCGCAGCTTGCCCGCCTCGCGCGCAGGGGCCTCGCCCCCGAGCGCGACGTAGTCGGCGTAGGCGATCGTCTCGGCGCGGATGAAGCCTTTCTCGAAGTCGGTATGGATTTCCCCCGCCGCCCGCGGCGCCTTGGCGCCCGAATGAAACGTCCACGCCCGCGCTTCCTTGGGACCGGCGGTGAAGAAGGTTTTCAGCCCCAACAGCTTGTAGCCGGCCCGGATCACCCGGCTGAGGCCGCTCTCGGTCAGCCCCAGCTCGGCCAGATACTCGGCCCGGTCCTGGGCGGGCATGGCCACCAGCTCGCTTTCGATCGCGGCGGAAACCACCACCGCCTCGGCGCCTTCCGCCGCGGCCTTGGCGAATATCTGGGCACTGAGGGCATTGCCCCGGGCCGCATCCTCCTCGCCCACATTGCAGACGTAAAGAACCGGCTTGGCGGTCAGTAGCTGGGCCTGCGCGAACAGGCGCGCCTCCTCCTCGTCGCGCCGCTCGGTGAGACGCGCCGGCTTGCCCTCGCGCAGCAGCTCGAGCGCCTGGCCGAGCACGCTGGCGGTGGCCTTGGCCTCCTTGTCACCGCTCGCCGCGCGCTTGGCGGCGGCGGGCACGCGTTTTTCCAGGCTTTCGAGATCGGCGAGCATCAGCTCGGTTTCGACCACCTCGGCGTCGCTCAGCGGATCGACCTTGTTGGCGACGTGCTGGATGTCGTCGTCCTCGAAGCAGCGCAGCACATGGACGATGGCGTCAACCTCGCGGATGTTGCCCAGGAACTGGTTGCCCAGTCCTTCGCCCTGGCTCGCACCCTTCACCAGGCCTGCGATATCGACGAAGCCCAGCTGGGTAGGGATGATTTTGGCCGATTTCGCGATCCCCGCGATCGCGTCGAGCCGCTCGTCGGGAACCGCGACCTGGCCGACATTGGGCTCGATGGTGCAAAAGGGATAATTCGCGGCCTGCGCGGCCTGCGTCTCGGTCAAGGCATTGAACAGGGTCGACTTGCCGACGTTGGGCAGGCCGACGATTCCGCAACGGAAACCCATCGAAAACTCCGGATGTCTGGTTCGGCGCGCGCCTTAGCCCTCGGTGGGGGAATTGGCCAGCGCCGCGGGTGCGGTGGGCGGTGTTTCGAATAGCCCGAGGCGGTGCATCTCCCGGTTGAGATGACGCAGCGCCCAGACGTCATAAAGCACATGCGCGATCATCACCGCCAACAGGCTGCCCGTCTGCCAATAGACCGCGCCGAACAGGATGCCGATCCCGAACAGAAGCCCGGTGATCACCGGCTTGGCCAGATGCAGTGCGGCAAAGACGGCGGAGGACACGGCAATGGCGGCGACCGGTCCGAGGCTATCGCCCAACAGGGTCTGCAACCCGGCCCGCAGGGCCGCTTCCTCGCTGATCCCCGCGCACAGCGAGATCGCCACGATCGCCGGCCAGCTCAGCTGCGGGCCGAGGAAGCGGTAAGTGTCACTTTGCAGCCGGATCAGGCGCTCGCTTGTCTCGGGGAAGGCGCGGAACAGCGTCGCGGCGACCGCGATCAGCGCCGCGGCGAAGACAATTCCCGTGGCCGTCTGGGCCCAGGAGAATGTGATGAAGCCATCGAGCGAGCGTCCGGACAGAAGCCACAACCCAACCCCCGCAGCCGTCATCAGCAGGGCCTGGCCTGCCAGAAGCGCCAACACGTGCGGCGGGCCGGCGGCGCTATCGGGCGCGCCGTCTCCGGTCTTCTGCTGCATCGAGCCGGGCGGCAATTGCGTGATGGCCCTGATCCCCCGTGCTGCTCGACCGGAAACGAACGATAGAGATCGGCCACCCGGCTGGCCAGTCGTGGCAGCGGCCAAATTTGCCGGTTAACCAATGGTCCGCAATGCGCTAGCCGCTTTAAAAAAAACGGGAAGCAGGCGAGTCGCCGATCATGGGGGACACAATGGCAACGGCTGCAGCAACGATCGAACCGGTCGACTTTCTCGAGAAGACCGAGGCCGCGAGGCGCGCGGAAACGGTCGGCGATCTGATGACGGCCGCGGTGGGAGTGTTCTCGCCAAGTACCAGCGTGGGCGAGGCGGTGGAGGCGCTGCGCGAGGCGACGCGGACGGCGTTCATCACCTATCTCTACATCGTCGATCCCAACCAGCGTCTGCTCGGGCTGGTGGTGATGCGCGAGATGTTGCTTGCCGAGCCGGAGACCAAGCTGTCCGAGATCATGCTCAAGAACCCGTTCACGCTCCAGCGCGACATGCAGCTTCGCGATGCGCTCAAGGCGGCGCTGCACATGCACTTCCCGGTTTATCCGGTCGTGGACGCCGAAGAGCGCCTCGTCGGCCTGGTGCGCGGCGGCGAGCTGTTCGCCAACCGGGCGATCGAAATCTCCGGCCAGTCGGGCTCGATGGTCGGCGTCAACAACGAGGAGCGGCTCGGCACATCCGTGCTCCAGAGCCTGAAGCTGCGCCACCCCTGGCTCCAGATCAACCTGCTCACGGCCTTCGTCGCCGCGGCGGTGGTGGGTTTCTTCGAGGACACGCTGGCGCGGCTGGTGATTCTGGCGGTGTTCCTTCCGGTGATGGCGGGGCAGACCGGCAACACCGGCTGTCAGGCGCTGGCGGTGACGCTGCGCGGCATGACGCTGGGCGAAGTGAAGGCAAGCAACCAGAGCGCGATGATCCGCAAGGAAGCGATGCTGGGGTTCTTCAACGGGCTGTTCGTCGGCGCGACCGCGGGCGCGGGCATGTGGTTTTACGCCAGCATGCAGGGCCAGGACGATCCGCTGAAATTCGGCCTGGTGGTGATGGTCGCCATGGTCGGGGCCTGCACCGCCAGCGGTGTCGCCGGCGCGCTCATTCCCCTGACTCTCAAGCGCCTGGGCGCCGATCCCGCCACCGCCTCGAGCATTTTCCTGACCACCGCCAGCGACATCACCAGCATGGGCATCTTCCTCGGCCTGGCGACGCTCATGCTTTAGCCTTTTTGGCGCAGCGCGACATCGCTCATGAAGCGCGCCTCGTCGCCCTTGGCCAGCCACTCCGCCTCGGCGGCGAGGGCGGCGAGCATGCCGGCAAGATCGTCCATCTCGGCCTTGGCATAATTGCCCAGGACATGGCCGGTGACGCGGTCCTTGTGGCCGGGGTGGCCGATGCCGATGCGCACGCGGCGGAAATCGGGTCCGAGATGCCGGTCGATCGAGCGGAGCCCGTTGTGCCCCGCAAGTCCGCCGCCGGTGCGGACCTTGACCTTGAAGGGCGCCAGGTCGAGCTCGTCGTGGAACACCGTCAGCGCCCCGGGGCCCAGCTTGTAGAAGCGCAGCGCCTCTCCCACCGCGCGGCCGCTCTCGTTCATCCAGGTCGCGGGCTTGAGCAGAAGGATTCTGTGGCCCCCGATGCGCCCCTCCTGCACGCAGCCCGAGAACTTCTTCTGCACCGGCCCGAAGCCGTGCACATCCGCGATCACATCGGCCGCCATGAAGCCGACATTGTGGCGGTGCATCGCATATTGCGGGCCGGGATTGCCCAGGCCGGTCCAGATCTGCATTGCAGGCGCTTAGCGGAGCGTAAGGAGCGGGCCAAGCGCCACACCCATCCGCCCGTCGCCCCGGACTTGATCCGGGGTCCAGCTTTTCTTCATCCGCGGCGCTTGAGAAAGGAGAAGCCTTGGCCCGGATCAAGTCCGGGCCGACGAAAGATGGCAGGCAAACAAAACGCCGGCCTCTTTGGAGACCGGCGCCTTGGTGAATTCGCCCGGATCGAGGTAGCGGCTTACTCGCCCGCGTCCTCGCCCGCGGTCTCGGCCTCGCCTTCCTCAGCCTCACCGGCAGGCGCCTCGCCAGCCGCGGCATCGGCCGAGCTGGTGTCGCCTTCGGCCTTCTTGAGCGCCGAGGGGGCGACCAAGGTGGCGATGGTGAAGTCACGGTCGGTGATCGTGCTTTCGCTATGCTCGGGCAGGGTCACGTCGCTGATGTGGATCGAATCGCCGACATCGCGGCCGGTGACGTCGATCTCGATCTCGCTCGGGATATGCTCCGAATCGCAGACCAGGCTGAGCTCGTGACGCACGACGTTGAGCACGCCGCCCTTTTTGAGTCCGGGCGCCAGTTCCTCGTTGATGAACACCACCGGCACCATCACCTCGACCTTGGCGTCCTTGCCGAGGCGGAGGAAGTCGACGTGCTCGGGGCGGTCGCTCACCGAGTTGAGCGCGACGTCCTTGGGCAAGGTCTTGAGCGTCTTGCCGCCGAGCTCGAGGTTGACGATCGAGTTCATGAAGTGGCCGGTGCCGAGCAGGCGGACGAGCTCCTTCGCCTCGACATGGATCATCTGGGGTTCTTCCTTGCCGCCGTAGATCACGGCGGGGACACGGCCTGTGCGGCGCAGATGACGGGAGGCTCCCTTGCCAGCCCGTTCGCGCGCCTCGGCCGGCAGGGTCAGAGCGTCGCTCATCGGTGTGCCTTTCGAATGCGTAAGATGCCCGGTCTCGCCACGCCTCCAGGGATGACCATGGCGCCGGAGCGCGGGCCGTTAGCAGGATGGCTGCGAAAAGCAAGCTCCGGCCTCCGATGCCGAAGCAGTGAACCGCCACCGGCTACTGGATGCGGCGGACGCGGTAGCCTTGCGCGGCAAGCAGGGCGGGGAGGCCGTCCGGGCCCAGCATGTGCGCGGTGCCGACCGCAACCATCGGACGCTGCCCGCTGTCGAGCAGGCGTGCGAGCCGCCCGGCCCACGCGCGGTTGCGCCCGGCCGCCAGGGCTTCGTAGAGCGCGGGATCGGCGAGCAGGCCGCGGCGCGTGGCGCGCCCGAGCTGCGCCAGATCGCCGGCCAGCCACGCCTGCGCCAGCGCCCTGGCGGCGGTGGCCGGGTCGCCCTCCTCGGCCAGCACTGCGGCGAGCAGGCGGCGCTGGTCGCGTTCGGGCAGCGCGTCGAAGATCGCGAGCTGCGCGGCCGCTCCTTCGAGCTCGGCGATCGGCCGCCCAGCGAAGCGCACGATCAAGGCCCTGTCGACCCCGTTGGCCGCAGATGCCGTGTCGCCGAGCCGCGATAGCGCCAGCGCCGCGGCCCAGGTCTCGAGCGGATCGAACTGGCTGCTGCTCACGCCTTGGCGTTCGAGACGTTCGGCAAGCTCGCGGCGGGCGGCCGGGGGCAGGCGCTCGGCCAGCGGCGGACCCGGCGCGTCGCGCGCCAGTCGGGCGAGCACCGCGGCGGTGCGCTCGGGATCGAGATCGCGGACTTCCACCACCAGCACTCCGGCACGCTCGATGGCGCGGGTCAGCGCGGGCGTTTCCCACTGCGCGCCGGCGGGGAGCGCGTGGATCGTGCCGAACAGCCAGCCAGCGGTGGTCCCGGGCGGGCCCTCGATCGCCCACAAGGCAGGCTTCGGGGCTGCTTGCGGCCCGGCGGCTTCAGGCTGGCGGCACGCCGCGGTGCCCATCAGCAGCAGCAAGGCGATCAGCGCGCGGATCACTGCACGCGCACGACCGCCGTGCCGGCCCTGGTCAGGTAGTCCTGAACGCTGTTCGCGCCTGCCAGATGCCCGGCGCCGACCGCGACGAACACCGTGCCCGGCTCGGCGAGGCGTTTTTCGACCCATTTCGCCCAGTCGCGGTTGCGCGCATAGAGCAGCCGCTCGACGAGCGCCGGATCGTCGAGCTCGTCGTTCATCAAGGATGCCAGCCGCTCTGCATTGCCGCGCGCCCAGGCCGCGACCACCCCGTTCATCGCTGGCGCCACGCGGTCCACCTGCTCGGCGACACTGATCAGATAGGCGATCTGAACCTCCATCGGCATCTCGTCGAACAGCCGCAACTGGCTCTCGACGGTTTCGAGCGCGGCGCGGGTCTTGCCGGCGCCGGAGCGGCTCTCGATCGCCGATTCAACCCCTGCGTCCAGCGAATAGCCACCCTTGAGCAGCGGCAGCGCGCTCAGCGTCATCGCCGCGAGCCACGGCTCGACCTTGTCGAAGGCGGCCGCGGGAAGGCCGAGCTTGGGGAGAGCGGCTTCATAGGTCGCGCGCTGCTCGGGGTTGAGCATGTCGCGGAGCGACTGGCCCGGGGGGAGCATGGCCCTGGCAAGAAAGGCTTGCTGCACCGAGGGCTTGGTGAGTTCGCCGGGCGCAATCTCCGTCACCAGCACCTGCGCCGCGGCCAGCGCCTCGGCCACCGGGCCGCGATACCATTCGACGTCCTTGGGAAGCGCATGGATCGTGCCGAAAAGGTAGATGGTGGTGTCCGCGTCGGCCACCTTCCACAGCGCGGGGCCACGCCCGACAGGCGGGGTGGGGGCCGGCGCGGCCCGGGGATCCGCGCAGGCGCTGATGGAAAGAGCGCCCAGCAGGGCGACGAGTTTGCGGCTGGAAAGTTTCATGGAAGTATCGCGCTCGCTGGTTGTGTGGCGACAATCTAGCTGGCCGGACCGAACATTTCACCCCCGGGCGGACCAGGCTCGCGGCGTTGACGCCTCTGGCCCGCTTCGCCATGGCGCGCGGCGATGCAGCGAAACCCGGCCTCCAGCTTTCAGGACATGATCCTCGCGCTTCACGATTTCTGGAGCGCGAGGGCGGGCTGTCTGATCCTCCAGCCCTATGACATGCGGATGGGCGCGGGCACGTTTCACACCGCCACCACGCTGCGCGCGCTCGGTCCGGAGCCGTGGAGCGCCGCTTTCGTCCAGCCCTGCCGCCGCCCGACCGACGGGCGCTATGGCGAGAACCCCAACCGGCTTCAGCATTACTACCAGTACCAGGTGATCCTGAAGCCGAGCCCGCCGGACATCCAGGACCTCTACCTCGAGAGCCTCGGCGTGATCGGCATCGATCCGCTCAGGCACGACATCCGCTTCGTCGAGGACGACTGGGAAAGCCCCACGCTCGGTGCCTGGGGGCTGGGCTGGGAGGTATGGTGCGACGGGATGGAGGTGACCCAGTTCACCTATTTCCAGCAGATGGGCGGGTTCGACTGCAAGCCCGTGGCGGGGGAACTCACTTATGGGCTCGAGCGGCTCGCGATGTATATCCAGGGCGTCGACAACGTTTACGACCTCGATTTCAACGGGCGGGGCGTCTCGTACGGCGATGTCTTCCTCGAGAACGAGCGCCAGATGTCGAAGTGGAACTTCGAGGTCGCCGACACCGCTGTGCTGTTCGACCTGTTCGCCAAGGCCGAAGCGGAATGCCGTAACGCGCTGGAGGCCGAGGTGCCGATCGCAGCCTACGAGCAGGCAGTGGAGGCGAGCCATGTCTTCAACCTCCTGCAGGCGCGCGGTGTGATCAGTGTCCAGGAACGCGCCAGCTACATGGCCCGCGTGCGCGACCTCGCCCGTTCGAGCTGCGAGGCCTACGCGGCCAAGATGGCGCCGGAGTGGCAGGCGAAATACCCGGAGTGGTCGCTATGAGCGACTTCCTTCTCGAACTGCGGTGCGAGGAGATCCCGGCGCGGATGCAGGCCGGGGCGCGCGGCGAACTGGAGAAGCTGTTCCGCCGCGAGCTGACGTCAGCGGGAGTCGACGTCGGCGACGTCACCGTGTGGTCGACCCCGCGCCGCCTGGCCCTGATCGCAAGGGGACTGCCTGACGCCACGGCTGCGGTCTCCGAGGAAGCCAAGGGCCCGCCTGAAGGCGCACCCGAGGCGGCACTGGAGGGGTTCTGCCGCAAGACTGGCATCACGAAGGATCAGCTCAGCTTGCGCGATGTGAAGGGGCGGCAGACCTGGTTTGCCGTCATCGACAAACCCGGCCGCGCGACCAGGGATGTGCTCGCCGAGGCGATCCCGGCCATCGTGCGCGACTTCGCCTGGCCCAAGTCGATGCGCTGGGGCGCGGCTTCGCTCAGCACAGAAAGTCCGCGCTGGGTCAGGCCCCTATCGGGTATTGTTGCCATTCTAGGTGAAGAGCTGGTTGTATGCGCGGCGGCGGGCGTTGCCAGCGGCTACGCCACGCTCGGCCACCGTTTCCACCACGCCGGGCCCATCACGATTGGGGGCGCGCACGACTACCAGGAGAAGCTGCGCGCCTGCCACGTCATCGTCGACCACGAGGAGCGTGCCGCGCTGATCCGCGCGGGCGCAGGCAAAGTCGCGGCCGAGGCGGGGCTGACCCTGGTGGAGGACGAGGGGCTGGTGATCGAGAACGCCGGCCTCACCGAATGGCCGGTGCCGCTGCTCGGCCGCTTCGACGAGGACTTCCTCGACGTGCCGCCCGAGGTGATCCAGCTCACCGCGCGCGTGAACCAGAAGTATTTCGTGTGCAAAAGGCCCCTCCCCTTCAGGGGAGGGGTTGGGGTGGGGAATGTGCCGTCAGTGGCGTCTTCCGACAGCCCCCACCCCCCGACCCCCTCCCCTGAAGGGGACGGAAAGCTCGCCAACGCCTTCGTCTGCACCGCCAACATCGCGGCCGAGGACGGCGGCGCGGCCATCGTCGAGGGCAACCGCAAGGTCCTCGCCGCACGGCTGTCCGATGCGCGGTTCTTCTGGGAGCAGGACCGCAAGACCACGCTCGCGGACCACGCAAAAAAGCTCGAGCGGATCACCTTCCACGAAAGGCTCGGCACGCTCGCCGACAAGGTCGAGCGGGTGGCCAGGCTGGCAAGGTGGCTGGTCGAGGAGGGGATAGTGCGAGCCCCCGCGAAGGCGGGGGTCTCAGGCGAAGGCGCGCACCCGACTGAGGTCCCCGCCTTCGCGGGGACGCAGGAATTGGCCGACCTCGCCGAGCAGGCGGCGCGCCTCGCCAAGGCCGATCTCGTCACCGAGATGGTCGGGGAATTCCCCGAGCTCCAGGGCGTGATGGGCGGCTACTACGCCCGCGCCGAGGGCCTCGACCCCCAAGTCGCCGCCGCCATCCGCGACCACTACAAGCCCGTCGGCCAGGGCGACGAAGTCCCCACCGCCCCAGTGACGGTGGCGGTGAGCCTGGCGGACAAGCTGGATACGTTGGTCGAATTCTTCCTCATCGATGAGGCGCCGACTGGTTCTAAAGACCCCTTTGCATTGAGACGAGCCGCTTTGGCGGTTCTTTCCCTAATCTTTGCAAACGGACTGCGCTTTCGATTGGAACGGGTTCTTCGTCACGCAGTCAATGACGACCTCGACCGCTTCGAGAAGGTTTTCTACGGCCGCACTGACAAGGGTTTGGCCGCCTTCTTCGCCGATCGTCTGAAAGTCCAACAGCGCGAGGCCGGGGTCAGGCACGATCTCATCGATGCGGTGTTCGCGCTAGGCGGGGAGGACGATCTGGTCCGCCTGCTCGCGAGGGTGAAGGCGTTGCAGCACTATATCGAGACCGCCGGGGGCGCGGACCTGCTCGCCGCCTACAAGCGCGCGGCCAATATCCTGCGTAAGGAAAACTGGTCCCCCGCGCAGGCGGGGGCCTCAGGCGAGGGAGCGCCTGTCGATGGAGACCCCGGCCTTCGCGGGGGATCGGGAACTGCAGGCGGGGCCGAGCCACTCAACACCCAGGGCATTGCGCGCACCGGGGAGGGGGACCCGCTCAGCCTCGGCGACGATCCGGACCCTGCGGCTCTGGCCAAGGCGCAGTTGGAACAGCAGAAGAACAAATCGCTTTCCTACACGCCCGAACCTGCGGAAAGTGCGCTGATCGCGGCGCTCGATTCGGCCGAACCCAAGGCGAGCGCCGCGGTGGAGGCCGAGGATTTCGCCGCGGCGATGGCGGCACTGGCGACATTGCGGGGGCCCATCGATGCGTTCTTCGATTCCGTCACGGTTAATGACCCCGATCAATCCAGGCGCGCCGCGCGGCTCGGCCTGCTCGCGCGGTTCCGCGATGCGGTCCACCGCGTCGCCGATTTCGGCCGCATCGAAGGGTGACTTTTTTGCTCTAGGACCGTGTAACATGTGGTCCAAATCCTCAGCCAGACAGGGGCAAATATGAACGGGACGGTCTTCACCTTCGGCGAGTCTGCCGATCACTCGGACCCGCGCCAGAAGGACAAGGCCGTGGTCGGCGGCAAAGGCGCGAACCTGGCCGAAATGGCCAGCATCGGCCTGCCCGTGCCGCCGGGTTTCACGATTTCGACTGAGGAATGCTTGCGGTATCTGAGTGACGGCGGGGACTTTTCCGCCGGGTTGCAAGCCGAAGTCGCCCAGGCGCTAACCCACATCGAGCAGACCGTCGGCAAGCGCTTCGGCGATGCGGCGGACCCGCTGCTCGTCTCGGTCCGCTCGGGCGCGAAAATCTCGATGCCGGGGATGATGGACACCGTCCTCAACCTCGGCCTCAACGACGAGACCGTGGAGGGCCTCGCGGCCGCCAGCGGCAACGCGCGCTTCGCTTGGGACAGCTATCGCCGCTTCCTGCAGATGTATGGCGACGTCGTGCTCGGCGTCGATCACGGGCTGTTCGAGGAAGCGCTCGAAATTGCCAGGGAGGACCTTGGATTTGACAGCGACACCGAGCTTTCCGCCGACGACTGGCGCGCGATCGTGAGCGAATACAAGCGCATCGTGCGCGAGGAGCTGGGGCGCGATTTCCCGCAAGACCCGCACGAGCAGCTGTGGGGCGCGATCCGCGCGGTGTTCGATAGCTGGGATTCGGAGCGCGCGAAGGTTTATCGCCGCCTCAACGACATCCCCCGCGACCTCGGCACTGCGGTCAATGTCCAGGCGATGGTGTTCGGCAACATGGGCGATGGCTCGGCCACCGGCGTCGCCTTCACGCGCAACCCGTCCACCGGCGAGCGCGCCTATTACGGCGAATGGCTGGTCAACGCCCAGGGCGAGGACGTGGTCGCCGGCATCCGCACCCCGCAATACCTCACCCGCGCCGCGCGCGAGGCGGCGAACGCCCTGCCGCTCAGCATGGAGGAGGCCATGCCCGAGGCCTATGGCGAGCTGGCGCGTGTGCTCGACCTGCTCGAGCGGCATTACCGCGACATGCAGGACATCGAGTTCACCGTGGAGCGTGGCAAGCTGTGGATGCTCCAGACGCGCAGCGGCAAGCGCACCGCCAGGGCCGCGCTGCGCATGGCGGTGGACATGGTCGGCGAGGGGCTGATCGACGAAAGGGAAGCGATCCGCCGCATCGATCCGATGGCTCTCGATCAGTTGCTGCACCGCACGCTCGACCCCGCCGCGGCGCGCGATGTGCTCGCGACCGGCCTCCCGGCCTCGCCCGGCGCGGCCAGCGGAAAGATCGTGCTCGACGCCGACACCGCCGAGACATGGGCCGGGCGGGGCGAGAAGGTCATTCTGGTCCGCGTCGAAACCAGCCCCGAGGACATCCACGGCATGCACGCGGCGCGCGGAATCCTTACCGCGCGCGGGGGGATGACCAGCCATGCCGCGGTGGTCGCCCGCGGGATGGGGCGGCCTTGCGTCTCGGGCGCCTCGTCCATCGCCATCCGGCGCGAGACGCGCACGCTCACCATCGGCACGCGCGAGCTGCGCGAAGGCGAGGTCATCACCATCGACGGCTCGACCGGGCAGGTGATGGCGGGCGAGGTGGCGACCATCGAGCCCGAGATGGCGGGCGATTTCGGCACGCTGATGGAATGGGCCGACCGTCACCGGAGGATGAAGGTGCGCACCAACGCCGAGACCGAGGCCGACTGCCGCACGGCGCTCGCCTTCGGAGCCGAGGGGATCGGGCTGTGCCGCACCGAACACATGTTCTTCGAGGCAGGCCGGATCAGCGCGGTGCGGCAGATGATACTCGCCGACGACGAGAAAGGCCGCCGCGCGGCTCTCGCCAAGCTGCTGCCCGAGCAGCGCGCCGATTTCCACGCCATTTTCCGCGTCATGGCGGGTCTTCCGGTGACTATCCGGCTGCTCGACCCGCCGCTCCACGAATTCCTCCCGCACGCCGATGCGGAATTCGCCGAGCTGGCTGATGCCACGGGGCGCGGAGTCGAGCATTTGCAGCGTCGCGCCGCAGAGCTGCGCGAGTTCAACCCCATGCTCGGCCATCGCGGCTGCAGGCTGGGAATCACCTTTCCCGAGATCTACCAGATGCAGGTGCGTGCGATCTTCGAGGCAGCCTGTGCTCTGGAGGGGGACGCGCCGGTGCCCGAGATCATGATCCCGCTGGTGGCGACGCGGCGCGAGCTGGAGATCCTGAGGGCGCTGATCGACCGCACGGCCGAGGCGGTGTTCGGCGAGACCGGGCGGCGGATCGAATATCTGGTGGGCACGATGATCGAACTGCCGCGCGCTGCGCTGATGGCGGGAGATATCGCCGGCGAGGCCCAGTTCTTCAGCTTCGGCACCAACGATCTTACTCAGACCACGCTCGGACTGAGCCGCGACGATGCGGGCCGTTTTCTCACCGCCTATGTCGAACAGGGCATTTTCGCGCGCGACCCCTTCGTCAGCCTCGATATCGAAGGGGTGGGCCAGCTCGTCGAGCTGGCGGCGCAGCGCGGCCGCGCGGCGCGCGAGGGGCTCAAGCTCGGGATTTGCGGCGAGCACGGCGGCGATCCCGCTTCGATCGCCTTCTGCGAACGCATCGGCCTCGACTATGTCAGCGCCTCGCCGTACCGGGTCCCGATCGCCCGGCTGGCGGCGGCTCAGGCGAGCTTAGCTTAGGCGTTCCAGGCTGTTATCGTGATAATCTCGAACACTTCCGAGACCTTTCCATCGGCATCTGCGCGTTGGGTGAAAGCGGCGCGGGCCCGCTCGAGTGCGGCTTGGCCGAGCGGAGGAGAGCGATCGGCAAGCACGCAGGTGAGCGCCTGATCGCGCAAGTCGGCAACGTGCCGCTCGATCGTGCGGTAGCGCGCGGTGAGCCGGTAATGGTCGACCACCTGCCGGCCGAACCGCGCGCGTTGCAAGAGGCCGCTGGCGGCCTGGAGATCGATCTGGGGATGCACGCGCGCATGGACACGGTCGCCATCGCCCGCCAGCATCGCTGCGCGCATAAGCGGCAGCGAGCCCGCTCCCACGATGCACGCCAGCAGCAACCCCCCAGGCGCGAGCGCATTGCGCAGATGAAGCAAGGCGCCGGGCAGATCGTTGACGGTGTCAAGCTCGCCCAGGCTCACGATCAAATCGTAGGGGCCACCCGCGAGCGGCCGGTCCAGGCCGATGGGCGAGCGCGGCGCGGGCTGCTCGAGCGCTGCGGCGACAGCATCGCCGCCGAGCCCCGAGATCAGCACCGAGGCGCCGTGCCAGCGCAGGAAGGCCAGTCGCTCAAGGACATCCTCGACCATCGCGTCGATCAGCCAGCGCGCCGCGCCGGGGCGTTGCTGGCGGGCGAGCGAGCGCTCATAGCGAAGTCGCCGGCGTTGGTTGGAAAAGATGTGCGGGACCGCGCTGTTCACCGCCGCGCCCTGCCTGCGCCCGCCGCCCGAGGCAAGCGGTGAGCGGGGTCCTGGCCGGCGCGCTCGAGCCGGTGCTCGACTTCGTCTTTCCCCCTCGCTGCCCGGCTTGCGGCGCGGCGGTGGGGCGCCACGGAGGCTTGTGCTCCGAGTGCTGGGCCGGCCTGGCGATCCCGGCCGAGCCCTGGTGCGGGGCCTGCCAGCGCCCCTTTGGCGCCAGCGGACCGCCCGACGGGCTGCTGTGCGGGCCGTGCCTGGCTTCCCCGCCGCGCCACGCCGGAATCTTCGCGGCCACGCTCTACACCCCCGTGTCGCGCAAGCTGGTGCTCGCCTTCAAGCATGGTCGCCGGATCGCGCTCGCCCCGATGCTTGCGCGCCTCATGGCGGCGCGGCTGCCCGCAGCCGGCGGCGAGCCGCTGATCGTTCCCGTGCCGCTCCATCGCTGGCGGCTGTGGGGCCGCGGCTACAACCAGGCGGCGCTGCTCGCGCGCGAGCTGGCCAGGATGGGCAAGGGCCGCCTGCTGGTCGATGGCCTCGAACGGCGCAAGCGGACGCCCGCGCTTGGCGGCCTCGGGGCGAACGCACGGCGCAAGGCCCTGCGCGGCGCGATTGGCGTGCCGGATCGGGCGCGAATGAAGATCGAGGGGCGCGATGTCCTGCTTGTCGACGATGTTCTCACCAGCGGCGCGACCAGCGATGCCTGTATCCGCGCGTTGCGCAGAGCCGGCGCCCGGTCGGTGCGCATCGCCTGCTTCGCGCGGGTGCTCGGCGAGGCGCTCGAAGCGGCGGCGCATCGCCCCGCCAGCGAAACGCCCGGGGTCGAAACAACCCCGGGCGCCGCGTGACGATCCGTGCGGAACCCGCTGCGTGGCCAGCCCGCTCCCCCCCGAGAGCGGCTCGACCCGGGCCCATCCCTCATTTCCGCAAGCGCCCCGCGACGCGCGCGGCAGCGGATGCTTCCCCCGAACCTGGCGCACTGCGACGCACTCGATCCACGGAGCGGACCACGAGGGCCTGCGCGGGTCCTTTCTGCCACTTTGCTCCGTCGGCCTAGTGTTCCGGGCACGTCGGCAGGATTTTGGCCGGAGGCAGTGGTTATCGTGCAACAAATCGGCCAGGACGGGCCGCTATGACAGAGCCGTTTACTCCCAAGTTCGATTCTGCGGGCCTGCTCACCGCCGTCGTCGTCGATGCCGCCTGCGGACAGGTGCTGATGGTGGCGCATATGGATGCCGAGGCTCTTGCGGCGACGCGGGCGACCGGTTTTGCCCACTTCCATTCCCGCTCGCGCGGCCGCTTGTGGCAGAAAGGCGAAACCTCCGGGCATGTTCTCGCGGTGCGCGAGATTCTGGTCGACTGCGATCAGGACGCGCTGCTGCTGCGTTGCGTGGCTGCCGGACCTGCCTGCCACACAGGCGCCGCAAGCTGCTTCTTTCGCCGCCTGGAGGGCGAGGGGCTCGCCGTGCCCGATTGACGCTTACGTAAACCGCGACTACGCCCGCGCCATGGCTCGATCCGCGAATCTCCCCGCGCCCAAAGGCAACTCGGGCGCGTTGCTCGACCGGCCCGACAGTCTCGCGCGCGAATCCTTTACGATCTCCGATCTGACCGAGGAGTTCGGCTGCACCGCGCGCGCATTGCGGTTCTACGAGGACGAGGGGCTGATCGCACCGCAGCGTGTCGGTCTGACGCGGCTCTATTCGAAACGCGACCGTGCGCGCCTCGCCTGGATCATGCGCGCCAAGAATGTCGGCTTCTCGCTTACCGAAATTCGCGAGATGATCGACCTCTATGACCTTGGCGACGGGCGCGTCGAGCAGCGCCGCGTCACCATCGAGAAATGCCGCGCCCATGTCGCCAAGCTAGTGCGTCAGCGTGACGACATCGACAGTTCGATCAAGGAGCTGTCGGATTTCGTCGCGCACATCGAAAACCTCGACCCCACCTCCCGTTAGAGAGCCGCCATGCCCAGCTATACCGCCCCTGTCCGTGACGCCCGCTTTGTCGTGAACGAGGTGCTGGACCTCGCCAGCTACTCCGGTGTGCGGGGCTTCGAAAGCGCGACCCCGGACATTATCGACACTGTCCTCAACGAGGGCGGGAAATTCTGCGAGCAGGTGCTGGCTCCGCTCAACCGCTCGGGCGACGAGGAAGGCTGCACCCGGCATCCCGATGGTACGGTGACCACGCCGGCCGGCTTCAAGCAGGCCTACCGGCAATTCGTCGAGGCAGGGTGGGGGACGCTGTCGCAGCCCGAGGCGTTTGGCGGCCAGGGCATGCCGCATGTCCTCGCCTTCGCGCTCGAGGAGTTCCTCTCCAGCGCCAACCAGGCCTTCGCCATGTATCCGGGCCTCACCAACGGCGCCGTATCGGCGCTGCTGGCCAAGGGCTCGCCCGAGCAGCAGGCCCTGTATCTGCCCCGGATGATCTCGGGCGAGTGGTCGGGAACGATGAACCTGACCGAACCGCAGTGCGGCACCGACCTCGGGCTGATCCGCACCAAGGCCGAGCCGCAGGGCGACGGCAGCTATGCGATCAGGGGCACGAAGATATTCATTTCGGCGGGCGAGCACGATCTGACCGACAACATCATCCATCTGGTGTTGGCCAAGCTTCCCGGAGCGCCCGATTCGACCAAAGGCATCTCGCTGTTCGTGGTGCCGAAGTTTCTTCTCGACGCTTCCGGCAATCCGGGAAAACGCAACGCGGTGGTGTGCGGCTCGATCGAGGAAAAGATGGGCATCCACGGCAATTCCACCTGCCTGCTCAATTACGACGGTGCCAGGGGCTGGCTGGTCGGCGAGGAGAACAAAGGTCTCGCCGCCATGTTCATCATGATGAACGCTGCACGGCTTGGAGTGGGCGTCCAGGGCCTCGCCCAGGCCGAAATCGCCTATCAGAACGCGGTCGCCTATGCGAAGGACCGGCGCCAGGGGCGCGCGCTGACCGGACCCGCGGAGCCGGAGGCCAAGGCCGACCCGATCATCGTCCACGCCGATGTGCGCCGCATGCTGATGGAGGCCAAGGCCTTCACCGAAGGCATGCGCGCGCTGTGCCTGTGGGGGGCACTGCTGGTCGATCTGAGCCACAAGGCCGAGCGCGAGGAGGACCGCGCGCAGGCCGATAGTCTGATCGGCCTGCTGACCCCGGTCATCAAGGGTTACGGCACCGATCGGGGCTTCCAGGTTACGGTCGACATGCAACAGGTCTTCGGCGGCCACGGCTACATTCGCGAATGGGGCATGGAGCAGTATGTCCGCGACGCGCGGATCGCGCAGATTTACGAAGGCACCAACGGCATCCAGGCGATGGATCTGTGCGGCCGCAAGCTGGCGCAGGGCGGCGGCGCGGCAATCCAGGCGTTCTTCAAGCTGGTGGGCGAGGAGTGCGCGGCGGCGAAGGCCGACGAGGCGCTCGCACCGCTTGCCGAGAAGCTCGAGAAGGCCCTGGGTGAGCAGCAGGCCGCGACGATGTGGTTCATGCAGAACGCGATGGCCAATCCCGATCATCTGGGGGCGGGCGCGCATCATTACATGACGCTGATGGGCGTGGTCACACTAGGGCTGATGTGGCTCAAGATGGCGCGCGTGGCCCAGGCGAAGCTGGCCGAGGGCGGCGACGACCGGGCGTTCTATGAGGCAAAGCTGGTCACGGCGCGCTTTTACGCCGAACGTTTCCTGCCCGACGCCGGTGCCTTGCGGCGCAAGCTCGAAGCAGGCGCCGAGGCGATGATGGCTCTCGGCACCGAGGCGTTTGCGACGGCGGCTTAGGATCTTCGTGATCCTCCCCATCTCGCCGAAGGCCACATAGGGTGGCGCAGGGATTCTGCGCGCCGCGGCCCACTGTCAGCCGTTCGGACTGCCACCTCCCGTTGTTGCGCTGTGCGGGAATGGGGAGGATCGCCGAGGATGCCGATCACGCCGGCCTTGGATAAGTTGGCGCGTTCGGATAGAGCGCGCTGCATGAGCACCGGCCCGACGATTCCAGCTTCTGCAGCCGGCAACGGCGGCCTCATCGACCGCCTGTTGCTCGCCCACCCGCGTACGGTCGGTGAAAGTTATTTCGAACATGCGGGGATCGCGGGGCGCTTCGGCGCGACCATGATCGTCGGCGGGGCCAAATGCCTGGCGCACGCCGTGCTGCCTGCGCTGTTCGAGCGCTCGGCGAGCGATTGCGTGGCCAGGCTGAACGGCGAGCTCACCGCGCGTCGCCGCGCCGCGGCCGAGGCCTATCCCGATTACGTGATCTGACCGCCGCGCCGCCGCAACGCGCCAGGCGCTACGTCTCGGGTAGGAAATCCGGCACCGACAGATAACGCTCGCCCGTATCGTAGTTGAAGCCCAGGATGCGCATCCCGGGCTCGAGATCGGGGAGCTTTTTGGCGATTGCCGCCAGCGTCGCGCCGCTCGAGATGCCAACCAGCAGGCCCTCCTCGCGCGCGCTCCGGCGGGCCATCTCCTTGGCCTCCTCGGCCTCGACCTGAATCGCGCCGTCAATCACCCGGGTGTGCAGGTTCTCCGGTATGAACCCTGCGCCGATGCCCTGGATCGGGTGGGGGCCGGGCTGGCCGCCCGAGATCACGGGCGAAAGCGTCGGCTCGACCGCGAAGGCCTTCATCGCGGGCCATTCGCGCTTGAGCACCTCGGCGCAGCCCGTCAGATGCCCGCCGGTGCCCACCCCGGTGATCAGCACGTCGATCGGGCCGTCGGCGAAGTCGGCGAGGATTTCACGCGCGGTGGTGCGCTGGTGGACCTTGAAATTCGCCGGATTGTCGAACTGGCTCGGCATCCAGGCGCCCGCGGTCTGGGCGACCAGTTCCTGCGCGCGCTCGATCGCGCCCTTCATGCCCTTCTCGCGCGGAGTGAGGTCGAAGCTCGCACCATAGGCGAGCATCAGCCGGCGCCTCTCGAGGCTCATCGATTCGGGCATTACCAGCACGAGCTTGTAGCCCTTTACCGCCGCGACCATCGCCAGGCCGATGCCGGTGTTGCCGCTGGTCGGCTCGATGATCGTGCCGCCCTGGCGCAACTGGCCCGAAGCCTCCGCATCCTCGACCATCGAGAGCGCGATCCGGTCCTTGATCGATCCGCCCGGATTGGCGCGCTCCGATTTCACCCACACCTCGTGGTCCGGGAACAGTCGGGACAGGCGGATGTGGGGCGTTGCACCGATGGTGGCGAGAACATTGTCGGCTTTCACGAGGGGGTACTCCTTGCAGCTTCGAGCCGGTCTTCGGGCAGAAATTCGGGCGCGAAGGTCTTCGCGCGCCGGAGCTCGGGGAAGATCACTGCCCAGATCACGGTTACCACTATGGCCCCGGCCCCGCCGAATACAACCGCTCCGACCGCGCCGAGAAACGCCGCGGCGAAGCCCGATTGCATTTCGCCGAGCTCGTTGGAGGCCGAGATCGCAAGACCCGAGATCGCCGAGACGCGGCCCCGCATCCGGTCCGGCGTGTTGAGCTGGACCAGGCTCGAGCGGATGAAGACAGAAACCATGTCGCTCGCGCCGAGCAGCGCCAGCATCGCGACCGAAAATGCGAAGCTCGTCGACAGGCCGAAGGCGATCGTCGAAAGCCCGAAGCCCACCACCGCCAGCAGCATCTTCTTGCCCACGTCGTGCTCGAGCGGCCGCCATGCCATCCACGCCGCCACCACCGCCGCGCCCAACGCGGGAGCGCCGCGCATGATGCCCAGGCCCTCCGGTCCCACCATCAGGATGTCGCGCGCGAAAACGGGAAGCATCGCGGTCGCGCCGCCGAGCAGCACGGCGAACAGGTCCAGCGTGATGCAGCCGAGCAGAAATCGCTGGCGCCAGGTGAATTGCGCCCCCTCGATCATCTGGCGGATGGGATGTTGGGGGGCGTCGTCCTGCACCGCGCGGACGGGCCGGATCGACAGCACCAGCAGCGCCGAGCAGACAAGCAAGCCGGCGGTGACGGCATGCGGCGCCCATTGCGTTTCCGCGAACAGAAAGCCCCCCGCCGCCGGACCCACCACGCTCGCCCCCTGCCAGGCAATGCTCGACAGCGCGATCGCGCGCGGCAGCAGCGCCGTCGGCACGATATTGGGCGCGATCGCGCTCATCGAGGGACCCAGAAAGACGCGCGCCGCGCCGTGGAGCCCGGCGAGCGTGAACAGCAACGGCAATGTCAGCGCATCGGACCATGTCGCATAGGCCAGGACCGCGGCAATGCCGCAATCGCTGGCATTGGCGCAGGCCGCGACGACGCGGCGGTCGAAGCGGTCTGCGGTCCAGCCAGCCACCGGCGTCAGCAGCAGCAGCGGGATGAACTGCGCCAGGCCCAGCAGCCCGAGCAGGAAGGCGCCTTCGGAGCGGCTGTAGCCATAATCGCTGCGGGCGATATCGTAGGCCTGGTAGCCGATCAGCACGACCATCGAGAGCGTCGCGCCCACTGCCAGGAAGCGCGCGAGCCAGAAGCGGCGGAAATCGGGGATGGCGATTGGGCTGGTCGGCTCGGCCGGCTGGGTTGCGGTGTTCACGCCCGCGCAATGACAAACGCGGCCGCGCTTGGGAAGCGCCGCCGCATTTCAATCTTTACAGAAGAACTTTGGTTCGCGAAGCGGACCGCAAGGCCGAACGGCCGTCCGGAGCGCTTTGCGCGGAGGGAGCCAAGCGGCCCGGACGGGCCGCGCCCGGCGTTTGAGGGCGCTACAAACTAACGCGAACGGCGCAGGCGCGGGTTGGGCTGGAGCGTGTCGATCATCGCGAGAAAATCGTCGATGCGGATGATCCGCTCGAACTGGAAACCGGCGCGGTTGTCGCGGCACCAGATCACATAAGCCTCGATTCGACCGATCACGGGCAGCCTGATGATGACGCGGTCGCCGCGCGCGAGCTCGCGCGCGTCATCGACCATGAAGCCATGCGCCGAGAGGTTGGCGATGTGCAGACGCATGTCGCCCGTGCGGAAATGCTCCGCGATCACCGGGTGGTCGACGGGATGCCGGGCAAGCCGGCGCTGGTCGGTGACGCTGAGCTGCGCTCCTGCGGCCATGGGTGACGCTGTCCTCTTTTCTGCGTTGGAGGATTAGGTGCACCAAAAAGGCTGACATTCGGTTAAGCACGCCGCCTTGCGCGGGGCGGCAGGGGCTAAGATCGAAGGATCGCGTGCTTTTTCCGGCCCAGGCTGAGCCGCGCTTCCTTGCCGGGCGCCAGGCAAATGACCTGTGCGGGATCTTCGATGACCTCGCTGTCGAGGCGGACCGCTCCCTCGGCGACCTTGCGCTTGGCTTCTCCGCCCGAAGCGGCGAATCCAAGCTCGACCAGCGCCGCGCCGATGCGCATCCCCTGCGGGGCGAGCGCCAGGACCGGCAGATCCTCGCCAAGCCCGCCGCCGGCAAAGGTCGCTTGCGCGGTAGCTGCGGCCGAGCGCGCCGCGTCCGCCCCGCGCACCAGCGCCGTCACCTCATTGGCGAGCGTGATCTTCGCGGCGTTCATTTCTGCCCCTGCGAGCCTCTCGAGCCGCGCAATCTCCTCAAGCGGAAGGTCCGTGAACAGCCGCAGGAAACGGCCAACGTCGCGATCGTCGGTGTTGCGCCAGAACTGCCAGAAATCGTAACCGGGCAGTTCCTCTTGGTTGAGCCAGACCGCGCCCGAAGCCGTCTTGCCCATCTTCGCTCCGTCGGCGGTGGTCAGAAGCGGGGTTGTCAGCCCGAACAGCTCGCTGCCATCCATCCGCCGTGCCAGCTCCATGCCGTTCACGATATTGCCCCATTGGTCGCTTCCGCCCATCTGCAACCGGCACCCGTAGCGCTGGGCGAGTTCGCGGAAGTCGTAGGCCTGGAGAATCATGTAGTTGAATTCGAGAAAGCTCAGCGGCTGCTCGCGCTCGAGGCGCAGCTTGACCGAATCGAAGGTGAGCATCCGGTTGATGGTGAAATGCGGACCCACATCGCGCAGCAGCTCTATATAGCCCAGCCTGGACAGCCATTCGTCGTTATCGACCAGCATCGCATCAGTCGGCCCGTCGCCGAAGGTCAGCAGCCGTTCGAAAATCCGGCGGATCGAGGCGATGTTCGCCGCGATGGCGTCGCCGGTGAGCATCCGGCGACTCTCGTCCTTGCCCGAGGGATCGCCCACCTTGGTCGTGCCCCCGCCCATGACCACGATCGGCTTGTGTCCGGTCTGCTGGAGCCGGCGCAGGAGCATGATCTGCACCAGACTGCCGACATGAAGGCTGGGCGCTGTCGCATCGAAGCCGATGTACCCGGGCACTACTTGCCGCGCGGCGAGGGCGTCCAGCCCCGCGGCATCGGTCGACTGGTGGACATAGCCGCGCGATTCCATCACGCGAAGGAGATCGGACTGGTAGCTCGACATCAGAGGGGCGCGCTAGCATGAGGGATGGATGGTGCAAACGCTGGATTTGACCCCGCATCCCGCCTTCCATCCCGCGCTGGTCACGGGCGTCAGCGTGCGCTGGTCGCTGCTCGACGACGGGCGACTGATGCTGCGCTACCGGGTCGATGGCGCGCAGGCGCTGGTAGTGCCGCCGTTCAAGGGCCACGGCAAGGCGGACGAGCTGTGGAAGACGACCTGCTTCGAACTGTTCCTTTACGACGGGCAGGGCCGCTACCGCGAGTTCAACTTTTCGCCGAACGGGCAATGGGCGCTTTACAGCTTCGCCGGCTACCGCAACCGTGCAGGGGATGCGTTGTTGCGCGACCATCCGGATATCAAGCATGAGCAGGGAGCCAGCATGTTCGTCCAGACGGTCTTTGTCGATTCCACGATATTGCTGGGCGCCGAACGCGCGGCGCTGGCCGCCGTGATCGAGGAGAAGGGCCGCCGACCCTCGTACTGGGCGCTGGCGCACAATGGGCTCAAACCGGACTTTCACGACCCCTTCGGTTTCCGTATTCCACTCAACGGCGGCCTCCCGGCATGAAATTCGGCATCGACCGGCTCCTTGCCGACCCGGCCTTGCGTGCGCCGCTCAAGGGCAAGCGTGTCGCGCTCGTCGCGCATCCGGCGTCGGTCACCGAAGACCTGATCCACAGCCTCGACGCGCTGATCGCGGCGGGCGTCAATGTGACGAGCGCCTTCGGTCCGCAGCACGGGCTGAAGGGCGACAAGCAGGACAACATGGTCGAGACCGCGGACGAGACCGATCCGCGCTGCGGCATCCCGGTGTTCAGCCTTTATGGCGCAGTGCGCCGGCCCAGCGGGCAGATGATGTCGAGCGCGGACGTGTTCCTGTTCGACCTCCAGGATTTGGGCTGCCGCATCTACACCTTCGTGACCACGCTGCTCTATCTGCTCGAGGAGGCGGCCCGCCATAGCTCATCCGGGCACGGCAAGAGCGTGTGGGTGCTCGACAGGCCCAATCCGGTCGGGCGCCCGGTCGAGGGCACGCGGCTGGTGCCGGGACAGGAAAGCTTCGTTGGCGCCGCGCCGATGCCGATGCGCCACGGGCTGACGATGGGCGAAATGGGCCATTGGTTCATCGATCATTTCGGGCTCGCGGTGGATTATCGCGTGATCGCGATGGAAGGCTGGCGGCCCGAGGCGGGGCCCGGTTTTGGCTGGCCCGAGGGCCGCATCTGGATCAATCCCAGCCCCAACGCCGCCAGCCTCAACATGGCGCGCGCCTATTCCGGCACCGTGATGCTCGAAGGCGCCAATCTGAGCGAGGGGAGGGGCACCACCCGTCCGCTCGAAGTGCTGTTCGGCGCGCCCGATATTGATGCCAGGGCGGTGCTGGCCGAAATGCAACGGCTTGCGCCCGAGTGGCTGGCCGGTTGCGCGCTCCGCGAATGCTGGTTCACCCCCACCTTCCACAAGCACGCGGGAGCGCTCTGCAACGGCCTGATGATCCACGCCGAGGGAAGGTTCTACGGTCACGCGAGCTTCCGCCCGTGGCGGCTCCAGGCGCTCGCCTTCAAGGCGATCCGCCGGCTCCATCCCGATTACCCGCTCTGGCGCGACTTTGCCTACGAGTACGAGTTCGATCGGCTCGCTATCGACGTCATCAACGGTGGCCCGGGCTTGCGCGAGTGGGTCGAAGATACTGCCGCCCAGCCTGGCGATCTGGAGCGCATCGCGGCGAGCGACGAGGCCAGCTGGCGCGAGGACGTCGCTCCCCATCTGCTCTACCCGGAGGCAACGTAGCCCCGCACCGGACCCGAGGCAGAGCTTATCTTCCAGCGCGGCTCGGCGAGAAGCGTTGACGGGGCGGAAACTAACGCTTGACCGGTTAAGGTCTCTCGTGGAGCCTGCCCTCGAAGGCGGCAAGCACCGCACGATGGAGAGATGCCAATATGGCGACCGTTCCGGCTCCGGCCGTCCAGAGCTCGGTGCGTACGACGCTCTGGCTCCTTCTCGTCGTCTACATCTTCAATTTCATCGACCGGCAGATCGTCAATATCCTCGCCGAGCCGATCGCGCGCGACCTCAAGCTTAGCGATACCCAGATCGGGCTGCTGACGGGCCTCGCCTTTGCACTGTTCTACACCGTTCTGGGCCTGCCCATCGCGCGCTATGCCGACCGGCCGGCCACCAGCCGCCCACGCCTGATCGCGGTGGCGCTGGCGGTATGGTCGGGGATGACCGCGCTTTGCGGGCTGGCGCAGAACTACACGCAACTCCTGCTGGCGCGGATCGGGGTGGGCGCGGGCGAGGCCGGGTGCACGCCGGCGGCGCATTCGCTGATCAGCGACATCGTGCCCAGGGAGCGGCGCGCCTCGGCGCTCGCATTCTACGCGCTCGGCATCCCCGTCGGGACTCTGCTGGGCATGATCGTCGGCGGCCAGCTCGCCGATGCGATCGGGTGGCGGCGCGCTTTCGTGGTGGTGGGCCTGCCGGGGGTGGCGCTGGCGCTGGTGGTGGCGTTCGTGCTCAAGGACCCGCGGCGCCACGCGACCACGGAGGAGAAGGCGGCGGCCCCGGCGGCGCTGACGAGCAGGGAAACGCTGCGGCTGATCTTCGGCAGCCGGGCGCTGGTGCTGCTGATGATCGCCGCCTCGCTCGCGGCCTTCCTGAGTTATGGCAAGACCACCTGGGCGACGATCTTCTTCCAGCGCACCCACGGTCTCTCGCCGGGCGAGGTGGGGCTCTACTTCGGGCTGTTGAACGGAGTCTTCGCGATCGCCGGAACATGGCTCGGCGGCAGGATTGCCGACCGCTGGGGCGCAACCAACCGACGCCATGTCCTCACCGCGCCCGCGCTCGGCCTGCTGATCGCCGCTCCGCTTGCCTATCTGGCTTATTCCGCCCCCACATGGCAATCGGCGCTCGCCATCCTGGCGCTGCCGACGCTCCTCAACTCGCTGTATTACGGGCCGACCTATTCCGCGGTGCAGGGTCTGGTGAAACCGCAGGCGCGGGCGATGGCGGCGGCGGTGCTGCTGTTCTTCCAGAACCTGATCGGGCTGGGTCTCGGCCCGCTGTTCTTCGGCATGCTGTCCGATGTCCTCAAGCCCGAGTTCGGCGAGGACAGCGTGCAGATCGTGCTCTACTCCGCCGCCTTCCTGGGCGTGATTCCGGCCTTCTTCTTCTGGCGCAGCAGCTTGCGCCTCAACGATGAGCTCGACCGTAAGGGTTAGCGCGCGGGGATGACCTCGGGTCTGCCGGGCTCGGGCCCCTGGCGGATGTCCGCGGGGTCGTTAACAGGCACGATCACACCGCAGCCGTCAACGCGGTGATCGACTGCATAGATGAGCAGCGGCTTGTCCGGGGCGGCAGGTTCGCGCTCGAGCTTGGGTTTGCCCGCATCGGCCCGTGCCTGCTCGATCCGGACACGGCAGCGGCGTTCCCGCGCGGCCTGTTGCGCGCTGGTCCAGGGCTTGGCCGGCGCCTCGTAGGCGGGATGGTCGAGCGGGGCGGCGGGAGGTGAGGCGCTGGCAACTGAGCTTGTCAGCAAAGCGGCGGCGATCAGCTTCATCGACATGACCATCAACCCTGCTTCCGGCTCAGCTCGCGCATGGCGTCGTCGAGCCCGGCAAGCGTGAGCGGATACATACGGTCATTGACCAGACTCTTCAACAGCCGGGTCGACTGCGAATAGCTCCACTGCTTCTCGGGCACCGGGTTGAGCCACACGGTTGCCGGGTAGGTGTTGGTCACGCGGCTCATCCACACCGCGCCAGGCTCGTCGTTCATGTGCTCGACGCTGCCGCCCGGGTGAGTGATCTCGTAGGGACTCATCGCCGCATCGCCCACGAACACCACCTTGTAGTCGTGGCCGTATTTGTGAAGCACGTCCCATGTCCTGGTCCGCTCCTGCCAGCGGCGGCGATTGTCCTTCCACACACCCTCGTAAAGGCAGTTGTGGAAGTAGAAGAACTCGAGGTTCTTGAACTCCGCCGTGGCGGCGCTGAACAGCTCCTCCACCAGCCTGATGAAGGGGTCCATCGAGCCGCCGACGTCGAGAAACAGCAGCAGCTTGACCGCATTGTGCCGTTCGGGCCGCATGCGGATGTCGAGCCAGCCCTGCTTGGCGGTGCCTTCGATCGTGGCGTCGAGATCGAGCTCGTCGGCCGCGCCTTCGCGCGCAAAGCGGCGCAGACGGCGCAGCGCCATCTTGATATTGCGTGTGCCGAGCTCCTTGGTGTTGTCGAGGTTCTTGAACTCGCGCTTGTCCCATACCTTGAGCGCGCGCCGGTGCTTGCTCTCGCCGCCAATCCGCACCCCTTCGGGGTTGTAGCCCGAATTGCCGAACGGGCTGGTCCCGCCGGTGCCGACCCACTTGTTGCCGCCCTGATGACGACCCTCTTGCTCCGCGAGCCGCTTTTTGAGCGTCTCCATGATCTCGTCCCACGAGCCCAGCGACTTGATCGCTTCCATCTCCTGGGGGGTCAGGAACTTCTCGGCCACGGCCTTGAGCCAGTCTTCGGGGATCTCGACCGGGTTGGCCCCATAGTCGGAGACGATCCCCTTGAAGACCTTGGCGAAGACCTGGTCGAAGCGGTCGAGCAGCCCCTCGTCCTTCACGAAAGTGGCGCGGCTGAGGTAGTAGAACGCCTCGGGCGTCGTCTCGATCACGTCCTTGTCGAGCGCCTCGAGCAGCACGAGGTGCTCCTTGAAGCTGGCGGGAATCCCCGCGGCGCGAAGCTCGTCGACGAAATTGAAGAACATGATCCCTCCCTAGCGCCGCCAATCGCGCGCCGCCAGCGCCGGGATGTGGTTAGCACTTTCATAACCAGGCCGCGCGTATGACCCCCGGCGCAAGGGAACGGGCGACAAGCCCCAACAAGGATGCGGTCGTTTATGGAAATGTTGCCTGTCGCGACATCGGGTGCCAGCGCGCTCGAGCGGATTCCGGAAGCGTGCGGCAAGGTCACGGTCGGCTGCTCGGACGTCGCGGGCATCGTCCAGGCAGTCATCGACACCTCGGGCGTGCTGCGCGCCGAGCATATCGAGCTCCAGGGCGTGGTCCACGAGCTCGAGAAGGACCAGCGCAAGGTCGCCGAGGCGAGCGAGGAAGCGCGCCTGCTCTCGGCGCGCGCCATCGAGCGCCTGGGGCAGGGCACCGCGCAGATCCAGTCCTCGCTGGCGCAGATCACGGCGCTCCTCGACCTGGTCGGCACGCTGGCGACGCATGTCACCGGTTTCGCCGCGGCGATGGAGCAGGTCCGCCGCTGCTCCAAGGACATCGAGCAGATCGCCGAGACCACCAACATTCTGGCCCTCAACGCCACCATCGAGGCGATGCGCGCGGGCGAGGCCGGGCGCACCTTCGCCGTCGTCGCCAATGAGGTGAAGGGTCTCGCCGGCGAGACTCGCAAGGCCACCAACGAGATCGCCGCGGTGATCGGCACGCTCGGTGTCGAGGCCGCCAGCGTGATCGAGCGGATCGAGGCCGGAGCTTCGGCCAGCAACCAGGCCAAGGCCTCGGTCGCCAGCATCGAGCAGACCATGAGCGGCGTGTCCGATCTCGTCGGCGAGGTGGATGGCCAGAACTTCACCATCGCTCAGGCGACGAGCATGATGACCGGGAATGTCCACCGGGTGCAGGAAGTCATCGAAAGCTTCGACCGCGCGGCGTCCGAAAACGAATCGCAGCTCGAGATCGCGCACGGGCGGATGACCGAGCTCGAGCTGACCGCCAGCGAGATGTTCGACGGCCTGGTCCACGCCGGGCTGTCGCCGAACGACAGCGCGATGGTCGAGCTCGCGCAGCGTCACGCCCGCGAGGTCGAGAAGCTGGTCGAGGCGGCGATCGCCAAGGGCGAGATCAGCGAAAGCCAGCCGTTCGACCAGGCCTACCGGCTGATCGAGGGCTCGAACCCGCAGCGCTTCCGCACCAGCTTCACCGACTGGGCCCACGCCAACTGGCGCTTCAAGCTCGACGCGGTGGCGGGCAGCGATCCGCGCATCATGGCCGCGGCCTGCACCGATCTCCAGGGCTATCTGCCCACCCATCTCACGCGCCACTCGCAGCCGCCGACCGGTGAAGTCGCGCACGACACCCAGTTCTGCCGCAACGGCCGCATCCTGTTCGACGCCATCGACCAGCGCGCCAAGCGCAGCCAGGCGCCCTATATGATGGCGGTCTACCGCCAGGAGAACGACGGCAAGACTTACCGCGTGGTCCGCAATGTCTATGTGCCGGTGTTCATCAACGGCCGCCGCTGGGGCGATTTCGAGGTCGCCTATACCTTCGGGTGAGGCCGGCGTGGGCCACTGAAGCCGGGGTCTTGCAAAACGTCGCCTGAACGGATTGTGGTGGATATTTAATGGGTTATCCTGGATTTCCAGGTTCAACAGCGTAACCATCCAATTTCGCGGGCCGCCTGCGGGTATCGCCAGCTCGATGCGGAGACTTCCCCGGCTCGGCTGCGTAGACCTTTGCCGGGGGGTAACGAAATGCCGAGCGCGGCAGACACCCGCGTTCAGGACAGCGTCACGAAACTATCGAGCACGCGCTTGAGGCCGCTTTGCTCGAATGCGATCTCGAGCTTGTTGCCTTCCTGCGCCTCGACCACGCCATAGCCGAATTTGTCGTGAAACACGCGCGCGCCCACCGCGATGTCGCCGCGCGGCCTGGCGGCGAAGCTCGCCGCGCTGCGGCCGGGTTCCGCAAGCCGCTTGGGACTGGGATCGTAGCCGGTGGCGAGGGCGCGCTGCCAACCCGGGCCGCGCGTCTGGTTGCGTGCGGGCGCGTCACGCGCGACGTGCGCGAAGGGGTCGTCGTGCTCGGACCAGCTCGCTCGCCACAGGCTCGCCCCGCCGGTCATGGTCGTCTCGCGTGACACCGCGTCGTCGGGCAATTCGTCGACGAAGCGGCTCGGGATGCTGCTGGTCCATTGGCCGAAGATGCGCCGGTTGGCGGCGTGAAGGATGGTACAGCGCCGCCGGGCGCGAGTGATCGCGACATAGCCGAGGCGCCGCTCTTCCTCGAGGCTGGCGAGCCCGCCCTCGTCGAGCGCGCGCTGGCTCGGGAAGACGCCCTCCTCCCAGCCGGGGAGGAACACATGATCGAATTCGAGCCCCTTGGCGGCGTGCATGGTCATGATCGTAACCTTCTCGCCGTCGCCCGCGCGGTCGTTGTCCATCACCAGGCTGACATGCTCGAGGAAGTCGGTGAGCGTCCCGTAGTCCTCCATCGCGCGGGCGAGCTCGACGAGATTGTCTGCGCGGCCCGCGCTTTCCGCGCTGCGGTCCTTGGCGAGCATCTCGTCGTAGCCACTTTCGCTAAGGACGAGGCGGAGGAGATTGGCGGGGGTTTCGGTTTCGCCCGCCTGCCGCCAGCGTGCGATCTGGCCCAGCAGGGCGATCAGCATGTTGCGCGTCCGCGCAGGTAGCTCGTCGCTGTCGGCGAGGTCGAGGCTGGCGGCGGCAAGCGGGAGGCCGGTGCGGCGGGCATGGCGGCGCATTGCCTCCAAAGCCTTGGCCCCGAGCCCGCGCTTGGGCTGGTTGTGAATGCGCTCGAAGGCGAGGTCGTCGGCCGGCTGCTCGATCACCCGAAGATAAGCGAGCGCGTCGCGGATCTCGGCGCGCTCGTAGAAGCGGAAGCCGCCGACGATTCGATAGTTGAGGCCGATCTGGATGAACCGGTCTTCGAACTCGCGCGTCTGATATTGCGCGCGGACCAGGATCGCGACCTGTTCCAGCGGGGCGCCTTCGCTCTCGAGCCGCTCGATCTCTTCGCCGGTTCGGCGTGCTTCCTCGGGCGCGTCCCACACCCCGATGACCCGGACCTTCTCGCCGTGAGGGAGCTCGGTCCACAGCGTCTTGCCGAGCCGGGCGCTGTTTCCGGCGATGAGTCCCGAGGCGGCCGCCAGAATCTGGGGTGTGGAGCGGTAGTTCTGCTCCAGCTTGATGACCGCCGCACCGGGAAAATCCTTCTCGAACCGGAGGATATTGGCAACTTCCGCGCCGCGCCAGCTATAGATCGACTGGTCGTCGTCGCCCACCACGCAGATGTTCTTGCGCTCCTGCGCCAGCAGTCGCAGCCACAGATACTGGACCTGGTTGGTATCCTGATACTCGTCCACCAGGATATATTTGAAGCGCCGCTGATAGTGCTCGAGAACGTCGCGGTGACGGCGCAGGATGTTGACCGTGTGGAGCAGCAGATCGCCGAAGTCGCAGGCGTTGAGCGCCTTCAACCGCTCCTGGTAAAGCGTGTAGAACTGCTGCCCGCGGCCGTTGGCGTAAGCCTCCTTCTCCGCAGCATCGAGATCTTCGGGATTGAGGCCACGGTTCTTCCAGCGGTCGATGAGCCCGGCAAGCTGGCGCGCGGGCCAGCGCTTCTCGTCGAGGTTGTTCTCGGTGATCAGCTGCTTGAGGAGACGCAGCTGATCGTCGGTGTCGATGATGGTGTAGTTGGGCTTCAGCCCCACCAGTTCGGCATGACGCCGCAGCATCCGCGCCCCGATCGAATGGAAGGTGCCCAGCCACGGCATGCCTTCGACCGCATCGCCGATGTGGCGGCCGACCCGCTCGCGCATCTCGCGCGCGGCCTTGTTCGTAAAGGTGACACAGAGGATCTCGCTGGGCCAGGCCCGCCGGGTTGCGATGAGATGGGCCAGCCGTGCGGTGAGCGCGGCCGTCTTGCCCGTACCCGCGCCGGCCAGCATCAACACCGGGCCCTCGGTGGTCAGGACGGCCTGTTGCTGCGGCGAATTGAGCTGCGCCGCATAGGCCGGTGGCGCGTCGCGCGCGGGGACGGGGGCGGAATCAGGCTCGGACATGGCGGGAGGACCGAACAGCTAGGGAACAAGGCGCTTATGCGCAAGCGCGGAGGAACCAACCGCCCGATGGCATCGTTGGGCCCCCATGCACTTCAAAACGGAGCTTGATCCGATGCGTAACCTGATCCTTGCCGGCGCCGCAGCGCTTTCCTTCGCGAGCATTCCCGCCATCGCCCAGACCACGGTCACCATGACCACCGAGCAGCAGGCGATGTACGATGGCTGGCCCGCCGAAAGGCGCGCGGCTTATGACGCCTGGCCCGCCGAGGCGAAAACCTATTATTGGACGCTGACCCCCGAGCAGGTGACCGGGTGGTGGGTCCTCAACGACGAACAGCGTGTGCGCATCGTCGGCATGACGCCCGAGCAGCGCATGGCGGCCTGGACCGCGATCAACGCCCAGTTGAACGCGCGCGCCGGCGCCAGCAGTTCGTCTGCGGGCCATATGGCTTCCCCGGGCCATATGGCGTCCTCCGGCCAGATGGCGTCCTCGGGCCAGATGTCGTCCTCGGGCACGATGACCGGCGGGGCGATGCAGTTCGTGAGGCGCGAACTGGCGCAGCCCGTGGCCGCCAGTGCCGACTCGGCAGCGCTCGCGTCTGGCGATCTGCCGGTCTGTAAGGCCAACCAGCAGGACGGCTGCATCAACGGCTGGGAAAAGAACCGCAAGGGCAACAAGCCGCTCAACTACTGGCCGGGCAAACCCGCCAGCGAGCTTCCCGGCAAGAAGCCGCAAGGCTGAAGCTGACGTCCGTCCGCCGAGTGCCACGCTGGTGCGTTGGCGTGGGGGCGGGGCTGCCGCGGCAGCCCCGCTCTTCGCCATCAGGTCAGGGGTCGCAACAAAGTGAGCTTCGCGCGGCCGGCCCGGCGCTCTGTCTCGATGCCGAGGCCGCCCACCACCACCCGCTCGGCGTGATCGGTTTCCAGCGCGATCCAGCTTTGCGGACCGATCCAGCCGAGCCGTAGCATGCGGTCCAGCGCGACCTGTCCCGCGCCGGTGCCATAGGGGGGATCGAGCAGGAGCAGGTCCGCCGTCGCCCGCGCCGGTCCCAGCGCCGTAACCGAGCCCGCCTGGACAGTCGCCAGGTTCCGCGCGTCGAGTGTCGCGATGTTCGCGCGCAGGGCCTTCAGCGCCTCGCCGTCCTGCTCCACGAACAAGCATTGGGCGGCGCCGCGCGAAAGCGCCTCGAGCCCGAGCGCGCCGGACCCGGCGAACAGATCGAGCACCTGCAGGCCCTCGAAACTTCCCAGCCGGCTGGTGAGCATCGAGAACAGCGTTTCGCGGGTCCGGTCGGCGGTGGGACGGGTCGCGTCCCCCCGAGGCGTCACCATTTTCCGGCCGCGCCACTGCCCGGCGATGATCCTCATGCCCGCGTCAGGCTCTTGCGAAAGCGTTCGACCTCGATCTGGGGGATTTCAGAGGCTCGCCCGCGCGGGAGATCGGCAAGCTCGAACGGCCCGTAAGCGGTCCGCAGCAGACGGCTCACCTGAAGTCCGAGATGTTCGAGCACATTGCGAACCTCGCGGTTTTTGCCCTCCTTCAGCCTCAACACGATCCAGCGGTTGCGGCCCGAGGAGCGTTCGAGGTCGGCCTCGATCTGGCCATAGCGGACACCGTCGATCTCGATCCCGTCCATCAGATCGTCGAGCTGGGCCTGTGTGACCTCGCCGAAGGCGCGCGCGCGATAGGTGCGCGGGATGCCCGTGGAGGGCAGCTCCATCGCCCGCTTGAGCTCGCCATCGTTGGTGAGCAGCAGCAGGCCTTCGGTGGTAAAGTCGAGCCGGCCGACGGGCATGAGGCGCGGCGTGCCGGGCGGAAGCGCATTGCGGAGCGCGGCGTAGATCGTCGGCCGTCCGCGCGGATCGCGCTCGGCGGTGATCAGGCCCGGAGGCTTGTGAAAGGCGAACAACCGCGCCGGCTCCGCCCGGGCCACGGGAGTGCCGTCAACCGTCACGCCCTTCAGACTGGCGAGCTTCACCGCAGGCGTGTCGAGCACCTTGCCGGCAATCGCCACGCGGCCCTGCGCGATCATCCGTTCGACCTCGCGCCGGCTCGCCACGCCCGCGCGCGCCAGCAGCTTGGCGATGCGGTCGCCTTCGGAAGGTAGTCTGTCGGCCATGCCGCGCGGCTAGGCGGTCAGTTGGCGGCGCGCAAGGCTTCCGCGACGGTGGCATGATAGTTGGCGATGCCCGATTCCAGTGTGCCCAGCGTGAGCTCCGGAATCGCTCCCGTAGCGAGGCCCTGCTGGCCGAGCTCGGCGGCGCGAAAGTCCTCGCTGGCGAAGACGCCCCCGTCGAGAAGCGCCCAGCTCCGCTCCCAGTGGGCGCGCGCCTTGTCCGTCGCGGGAGCCTCGGGGATGAGCATGAAATCTTCCACCAGCGTCAGATCGCTCGCCCGCGGCATCATGGTCATGACGTTGATGTAGTCCGGGCTGGGGATGATCAGCGCGCCAGGTACGAGCTGATAGGCGAATGTGACGACGCGCCGCAGCGCCGCCATGTCGGTCAGATCGGCGCTGGCCATGTCCTCCAGACGGCCCACGGCGGAGCGCGCGAAGGGCCCGATCATGTCGCCCGCGGTCACGCCGTCCTTGAAGAACGGCCCGATGGTCGCCGCATGGAGCCGCGTGACATGGTAGCTTTCAAGGAAGGCATCCATGATCAGCTTCCAGTTCGCGCGCACGCTATGCGTCTTGCGGCGGAACAGGACGTGGCGCGAAGTCCCGAAGGCGTCCATATCGTGCCCCAGCGCGCGGGCATGCGTGAAATCGGCGCCTTGCTCGGGCGCAAACCAGATCAGTCCGCCCGCCTCGCAGCTCGGCAGCTCGATGAGGCCCATCTCGCTTTTGTCGAGTCCGGGAAAGCTGTCGGGGCGGGGCAGGGCGAGCAGCCGCCCATCCACGGCATAGGTCCAGGCATGGTAGGGGCAAACCAGCTTCCTGGTGCAGACCGCATCGTCACCCTCCACCAGCCGGGTGCCACGGTGGCGGCAGACATTGAAGAAGACATGGGCCGCGCCGTTCGCATCGCGTGTGATCAGCAGTGGTCGCCCGGTCCCGTCGTGTGGCACCGCCATGCCCGCGTCCGGAACAAGCGCGCTTGGCGCCAGGATCTGCGGCATGCGGCCATAAAGCGCGCGTTGCTCGCGCTCGAAATGGGCGGGATCGGTATAGGCGGAGGCAGGGACACGGGCGATCTGCGTCCGGCGTTCCTGCCCGCCCGCGGCCACGATACGGGCCAGCGCAAGTTGCCCCTCGGTCGGATCGAGCGGGGGCGCGGTGGTCGTGGATGCTGCGCTCATCTCATCTGTTCCCGTTCAGCTTGCGCCGCTAGTGTCGCAGACTTTCACGCCGACTGAAAGTACCGGGAGACAGCATGGCCGAACAGGTGGCGACGAAGAAGCCTTCGAGCTGGCGCATCCTTGGCCATGCGCTGCGTAATCGCAAGACCGGCTTCATGCTGCTGTTCGGTTTCGCCAGCGGGCTGCCGTTCGCGCTGTTTCTGGGAACGCTGTTCGCCTGGCTTTCCGAGGCCGGGGTCGACCTCGAAACGATGGGCGTGTTTTCGCTGATCGGGCTCGCCTATGCCTTCCAGTTCATCTGGTCGCCGGTGATCGACAAGGTCGATCTGCCGGGCTTGCGGCGGCTCGGCAAGCGCAAGCAGTGGATCGTCCCGATGCAGCTCCTGCTCGGCGCGATCCTGGTGACGATGGCGCTGCTCGACCCGCGCAGCCAGCTCGGCCTGTTCAGCCTGCTCTCAGGGATCGGCGCGCTCGCCAGCGCAACGCAGGACATCGCCATCAACGCCTGGCGCATCGATGTCGCCGACGAGAAGGCGCCGCTCGACATCCTTTCGACCGTGTACCAGATGGGCTTTCGGCTTTCCTCGCTTGCGGGCGGGGCGCTGGCCCTGATCATCGCCGAGCGGATCGGCTGGCCGCAGACCTACGCCATCATGGGCGGCATCCTGCTAGCGATCGGCGCGGCCGGCCTGTTCGCGCCCGATGCCGATTCCACCGCAGGGAATGCGGCCTCTCTGGAGAGTGACGCGCAGGTGCGCGCGCTGCGCCGGGCGGGCGAACTGTCGCCCCGCGTCCGCAACCGCGCGCTCCTGGTCGTGGGCGTGCTGTGGGCCGGTGCCATCGCGGTGCTGCTCAACTTCATGGTTCGCTCGATGACCGCGACGCCCGAGAACCGGCCCGACCCGACCGACTTCACGCTCACCTGGGGGCCTTGGATCATCGTGGCGACAATCGTGGTGCCCGCGCTCGTCGCGGGCTGGCTGGCCGGCCAGCAGCGCCGCGGCAGTAATCTCCTCGCCGAGGACGCGCCGCCAGCCACGGGCGGCGCCTTCGCGCTCGACCATCTCTACCGCGCGCTGGTGCTGCCACTGGTCGAATTCGTCGGGCGGATGGGCTGGTCGTTGGTGCTGATCCTCGCGCTGGTGCTGACCTACCGAATCTGCGACGCGATCTGGGGCACCTTCGCCTATCCCTTCTACCTGGGCGAATTGCAGTACACAAAGGACGAGGTCGCCTTCGCTTCGAAGTTTTTCGGCGTCGGCGCGATTGTCCTTGGCCTCGCCATCGGCGGCTGGATGCTGACAGCGATCGGGCGGATGCCGACGCTGCTGATCGGCGGGCTGCTCGCGGCGTTCACCAATCTGCTCTATGCCGACATGGCTGCGGGCGGACACACGATGGCCGCAGTGGCCGACGCGACCGGCTTCACTGCGCTGGTCTCGAGCTTTCCCGGCGGCAGCCCCAAGCTGGCGCGGCTGATGGTGACCATCGGCGGCGAGAACCTGGCCATCGGCATCGCCGGCGCGGCCTTCGTCGCCTGGATGTCCTCGATCGTCTCGAAGCAGTTCAGCGCAGTGCAATACGCCCTGTTGTCCTCGCTGACGCTGCTGGTGGGCACGCTCGGCCGCGGCGCGCTCGGACAGATGATCGAGCGGCAGGGCTTCTACGATGTCTTCATCCTGACCACCTGGATCGGGGTCGCGGCGATGGTTCTGGTGGTGCTGGAATGGTGGCGCCAGACGCATTCGGCGCGCAGCGGGGTGGTGGCCCCCGAGGCGAAGCAGGTGGCAGTGGCGGAACCGGCGGAGTAATCAGTCGGGCAGTTCGCCGTTCAAGCGCAACACCTCGCCCGCGAGGTAAAGAGAGCCGGCAACCAGCACTGGCAGAGCGTCCCTGGGCAGGCCTTCGAGAGCAGCGGGGACGTCGGGCGCCGCGCCGCCACCAAACGCCGAGGCCGGATGATGATCATGTCGCGGCACCGGCACTGCCGTCACGCTGGCGAGGCTGTCCCGCATCGGTCCAAGCAGCGCTGCCGGATTCTTGTTCGCGAGCATCCCGATGACGAGATGCACGCGCCGCCCCGCGAAATGCCTTGCCAGCATCGCGCCCGCGTCAGAATTGTGACCGCCGTCGAGCCAGAGCTCCCGCCCGTCGGTCAGGAGCCCATCGGACAGGCGCTGCAGCCGTGCCGGCCAACGCGCGCGCAACGCCCCGGCCACTATCGACTTGGGTGAGATCGGCACCCTGTCCTGGATAAGGAGCATCGTCGCAGCAAGCGCCGCGTTCGATAGCTGGTGCAGACCTGGCAAGGCGGGGCGAAGCACCGCCTCCCCCTCGACGCAATCCAACAAGGTGGCGCAACCTTCGATGATGCTGACACATTGCACGGTGTCGTTGAGAGGTGCGCCCGTCCTGAAAGCGACCTCGGCAATCGAGTCATGGGCTTCTGGGGGATAGTGCTCCGCTGGCAAAGTCACCAAAGGCACGCCCCTCTTCGCAATTCCCGCCTTTTCGAACGCAATGCGCGCAATCGGCTGTTCGGGGGTGCCCGCTTCGGGCGCGAGCAGGAAGCGTTCGTGATCGATGCCGAGGCTGGCGATGCCGCAGGCGGCGGGGTTTTCGAGGACATTGGTGGCGTCGAAGCGGCCGCCCAGCCCGACCTCGATCACGCAGGCGTCCGCCGGGACGCGCGCGAACTCGAGGAAGGCCGCGGCGATGGTCACTTCGAAGAAGCTGGGGTTGAGCTCCTCGCCCGCGTCGAGCACCTCGGCCAGCAGCTTGGCCAGACGCGCATCGGAAATGAGCTCGCCCGCCACCCGGATGCGCTCGTTGTAGCGCACCAGGTGCGGGCTGGTGGTGACGTGGACGCGGTAGCCCTCGGCCTCCAGCATCGCGCGCAGGAAGGCGCAGGTCGAACCCTTGCCGTTGGTGCCCGCGACATGAAACGCGGGCGGCAGGCGCAGATGCGGATCGCCCAGGCGGGCAAGCAGAGCGCGGATGGTGCCGAGCCCGAGGCGGCCATCGGGAACGGTGAGCGTGCCGAGCCGGTCGAGCTGGCGCTGGACGGCGCTATCGGTGGAGGTGGCGAAGTCCATCAGAAGCCCCTGCCCTTTAGGGGAGGGGTTGGGGTGGGGGATGTCAGGCGGCTGCTCGCGTAACAGCTCCCACCCCCCGACCCCCTCCCCTGAAGGGGAGGGGGAGTTTTCACGCCGCCTTCTTCGGCGCCAGATAATCGAGCACCGTCGCCAGCGCGCCCTTCAGCTCCTTGCGGTGCACCACCATGTCCACCAGACCGTGCTTGTGGTAATACTCCGAGGTCTGAAAATCGTCGGGCAATTTCTCCCGGATGGTTTGCTCTATCACGCGCCGACCGGTGAAGGCCAGGGTCGCTCCGGGTTCCGCAATGTGGACGTCGCCAAGCATGGCATAGCCAGCCATCACGCCCCCCGACGTGGGATCGGTCAGGATGACGATGTAGGGTAGGCCGGCCGCTTTGAGCCGGCGCGTCATCACCGTCGCCTTGGGCATTTGCATCAGGCCGAGAATGCCCTCCTGCATTCGCGCTCCGCCGGAGGCGACTACGGCGACGAAGGGCGCTTGGATCCGCAGCGCATGCTCGGCGGCAGCGACAAACGCGGCGCCGACCGCCATCCCCATGCTGCCGCCCATGAAGCCGAAATCCTGCACCCCGACCACCGCCTTGTGCCCATGGATCGTGCCTTGTGCCACGGTGAAGGCGTCGGGATGCGCGTTCTTGGCGCGGGCCTGCTTGAGTCGCTCGGTGTATTTCTTGGTGTCGCGGAACTTGAGCGGATCTTCCCTGACCTCGGGCGCGGGCAGGAAGTTGTAACCCGCGTCAAGCAGCAGATCGAGCCGCGCATCGGCGGAAAGGCGCCCGTGATGCTCGCAGCGCGGGCAGACCTCGAGATTGTCCTGGTATTCGCGCGCGAAGATCATCTCCTGGCAGCTCGGGCACTTGATCCACAGCGTATCGTCGGTGGTGCGCTTGGGAACGAAGGGCAGCGAATTGCGGACGCGGGTGAACCAGTTCATGCCGTTTCCCTTGCGGCGGAATGGACCGCTTTTGCAAGACTCTCCGTCAGTGCGCGAAGGTGGCGGGGCGCGTCGGCGCCATTCTCGCCGACCAGCTCGACCAGCGCCGAGCCGACCACCACGCCGTCGGCATGTTGCGCGATTTCAGCAGCTTGTTCGGGAGTCCTCACGCCGAAGCCAACCGCGACGGGAAGGTCGGTCGCTGCCTTGAGCCGCGCGACGGCCTCGGCGATGCTGGCGGTGGCGGCTTGCTGCTTGCCGGTGATGCCGGCGACCGAGACGTAGTAGAGGAAGCCCGCCGACCCTTCGAGCACCTGCGGCAGACGCCTGGCGTGGGTGGTGGGCGTGGCAAGCCGGATCGGGGCGATCCCCTTGGCGCGCAGCTGCGGCCCGAGCGCATCGTCCTCCTCGGGCGGAATGTCGACGCAAATCACCCCGTCGACGCCGGCAGCGGCGCACTGGTCCGCAAACCACTCCGGCCCGCGCCGCACCATCGGATTGGCATAGCCCATCAGCACCAGCGGAACGTCGGCGTGGCGCTGACGAAACGCAGCGGCGATGGCAAATACATCGGCGGTCGTCGTGCCTGCCCCGAGCGAACGAATATTCGCCGCCTGGATCGCGGGCCCATCGGCCATCGGGTCGGTGAACGGCATCCCCAGCTCGATCACATCCGCGCCGCCCGCAACCAGCGCGTCGAGATTGGCCGCGGTGTCGCCGTCGCCCGCGGTGAGGAAGCAGACGAGGGCGGGGCGGGGCTTGGCGAACGCGGCGATAAGGCGAGTCATAAAGCCCTCTCCCCTTCAGGGGAGAGGGTTGGGAGAGGGGGTCTGGCACAAAGTTCCGCGATAACCTCTCCGATCCGCATCAGCACCCCATCCATGTTCGCTGTGACATCGGAGTTCGCAAAGCGAATGACCGTGTAACCCTTGCTCTCGAGGAACCGCGTTCTGACCGCATCCTACACCTCGCGGCCAGCATGGGTGTCCCCATACAACTCGATGACAAGTTTCGGATCGTTGGCCGCGAAATCGACGATTGTTTTGTAGGCGTGGTCCTGAATGACTTTCTGCCGGCGGAATTTGACGTTTTCAAAACGCCTTGCGCGAAGTTCCAGCCAGAGCCGCGTCTCCGGCTCCGTCATAACGCCCCGCATTTGGCGGGCGCGTTTCGTGAGTTCGGGATCACGCATTGGCGTTGCGAGCCTCCCCCTATCCCAACCCTCTCCCCTGAAGGGGAGAGGGCTTTCGGGGCCCGTTCACATCTCCACTCCCAGCTTCTCGGCCACGGTGAAGATGTCCTTGTCACCGCGGCCGCAGAGGTTGGCGAGGATGATCTGGTCGCGGTCCATCTGTTTCGCGACCTTCGTCACCGCGGCGATGGCGTGGGCGGGCTCCAAAGCGGGAATGATGCCCTCGGTGCGGCAGAGGAGCTGGAAGGCGTCCAGCGCCTCGTCGTCGGTCACGGCGGTGTATTCGACGCGGCCGATGTCCTTGAGCCAGGCGTGCTCTGGGCCGATGCCGGGGTAGTCGAGCCCGGCGCTGATCGAGTGGCCTTCGGTGATCTGGCCGTCCTCGTCCTGGAGCAGATAGGTCTTGTTGCCGTGGAGGACCCCCGGGGAACCGCCCAAGAGGCTGGCGGCGTGCTGGCCGTCAAGGCCGTAGCCCGCCGCCTCGACCCCGAGCATCTTCACGTCGGGATCGTCGAGGAAGGGGTGGAACAGCCCGAGCGCATTCGAGCCGCCGCCGATCGCCGCCACCAGCAGATCGGGGAGGCGGCCGGTGCGGCTGAGCATCTGCGCGCGGGCTTCCTTGCCGATCACGCTCTGGAAGTCGCGCACCAGCTCGGGATAGGGATGCGGCCCCGCTGCGGTGCCGATGATGTAGAAGGTGTCGTGAACGTTAGCGACCCAGTCGCGCAGCCCCTCGTTCATCGCGTCCTTCAATGTCGCCGCGCCGCTGGTGACCGGGACCACCTCGGCACCGAGCAGCTTCATGCGGAACACATTGGGCTGCTGCCGGGCGACGTCTGTCGCGCCCATGTAGATGACGCAGGGAAGGCCGAAGCGCGCACAGACGGTGGCGGTGGCGACGCCGTGCTGCCCCGCGCCGGTCTCGGCGATGATGCGCGTCTTGCCCATCCGCATCGCCAGCAGGATCTGGCCGATGCAGTTGTTGATCTTGTGCGCGCCGGTGTGGTTGAGTTCGTCGCGCTTGAACCACACCTGCGCCCCTGAGCCCGCGGGGGCACTACCGCGCAGCGCCTCGGTCAGCCGTTCGGCGAAATAGAGCGGGCTGGGCCGGCCGACATAATGTTCGAGCAGATCGTCGAATTGCGCCTGGAACGCCGGATCGGCCTGCGCGGCGCGGTATTCGCGCTCAAGGTCCAGCACCAAGGGCATCAGCGTCTCGGCGACGTAGCGCCCGCCGTAATCGCCGAAGTGCCCGCGCGCATCGGGTTGGTTGCGAAAGCTGTTGGCTTTCGCGGGGGGCGCGGGGCGGGAGGAGTCGGGCAGGGTTTCGTTCACTACAAACTCCGCTCGTGCCGAGCTTGTCGAAGCACGGATGGGCGAACCGGTCTGAAAGCGTCCTTCGACAGGCTCAGGACCAGCGGGTCAAGGGTTAAGCCGCGCGCACGGCTTCACAAAACTTGCGGATGAGATCGACGCTCTTCTCGCCAGGCGCGGTTTCGAGCCCGCTCGAGGCATCGACGAGCGGTGCATTGGTGCGCCGGATCGCCTCTCCGACATTGTCCGGGGTGAGTCCCCCGGCAAGCGCCCAAGGCATGAACGGTTCCCATCCTTCGAGCAATTCCCACTGCGCCATCACGCCATTGCCGCCCGGCAGAGCCCCGGGAACCGGTTGAGCCGGCGCGTCGAACAGCAGCCGGTCGCATTTTCCCTCGAAGGCGCGCGCGCGCTCGAGCGTCCCGGCATCCTTGAGGCCGAAGCTGCGCCAGCATTCGACCTTCACCGTCTGGCGCACCAGCGCGACCCATTCGGCGGTCTCGCTGCCGTGGAACTGGATCGTGTCGGGCTTGATGACTTCCCAGGCGCGGACAAGCTGTTCGGGCATCATCGCCACTGTCACCAGCACCAGCTTCACGCCCTCGGGAATGCGACGGCGCAGGCGCGCGGCATCCTCAAGCGAAAGGTGCCTCGGGCTCTTCTCGTAATGGACGAAGCCGACATGCGTCGCCCCGGCGTCGACCGCGGCGTCCAGCGTTTCGGGCGTCGACAGCCCGCAAATCTTGATCTGGGTTTCGGACATGAGCGGCCCCTTAGCGATCAGAGAAGCCGCTTGGCCAGCACCTACATGGAATAGGGCGGGTCGAGCGGCACCGGGAAGGGGCGGCGCTCCCCCGTGAGCGCCCAGCCGCGCCGCTCGTAATAGGCGATCAGCTCGCGGCGCTGCTCGATCACCGTCATCTCGATGGCGGTGCAGCCGAAGCGGTCGCGGGCATGGCCCTCGGCCGCCGCCATCAGACGGCGGCCCAGCCGCTCGCCCTGCCGCGTCGGCTCGACACACAAGAGGCCGAGATAGGCCCTCCTCCCACCGCGGTCGGCGACATTGACCGCTCCCAGCAGAGCCGCGTCTTCGAACAGCGCCAGCAACACCTGCGCCGGATCGGCGAGGATGGCTTCCAGCTCTCCCATGTCGGTGCGCGTGTCGGAAAGCAGATCGGCCTCGTGCGACCAGCCCAGCCGCGCGCTGTCTCCGCGATAGGCGCGCTCGATCACCGTGTGCAGCGCGGACAGGTCGGCGAGCGCGACGGGGCGAATTTCCTGCGTCATGGCGAGCAACTCGGCGATCTTGAAGGGCTTTACAGCGTCGCCTCGATCGCCCGCGCCGCGGCGAGCGGGTCCTCGGCCCGGGTGATGGGGCGGCCGATCACCAGCACGCTGGCGCCATCGTCGCGCGCCTTGCGCGGGGTGACGATGCGCTTCTGGTCGCCCGCGTCGGCGCCGACCAGCCGCAAGCCGGGGACCACGTGGAAGCCGTCCCTCCAGCGCTCGTGCACGGCCCTCACCTCCTTGCCCGAGCAGACCACGCCGTCGAGCCCGGCTTCGCGCGCGAGATCGGTAAGCCGCAGGACTTGATCGTGCGCCGAGCCTTCGATGCCCGTGCGCTGCAAGTCGCGATCATCCATGCTGGTCAAGGTCGTCACGCCCACCACTTTGGTGTGGCCCCCGGCCGCCGCCTTGGCGTCCTCCATCATCGCCCGGCCGCCGCTGGCGTGGATGGTGACGATGGCCGGCTCGAGGACGTGAATCGCCTGCATCGCGCGCGCCACGGTGTTGGGGATGTCGTAGAGCTTGAGATCGAGAAAGATCGGCAGCCCGACCGCCGACAGCATGTGAACGCCGTGGGCGCCATGCGCGCAGAAGAATTCGAGGCCCAGCTTGAGCCCGCCGACATGCGCCTTGACCCTGTTCGCCAGCTCCTTCGCCTCGCGCAGCTGCGGCAGATCGAGCGCGAGGTAAATCGGGTTGGTCACGGCGCCGGATCGGCCGGGGAAGAGACGGGGGCGGAGTCGACCGAGCGCGGGCTGCCCGGCTGGCTCCGTGCCGCAGTCTCGAGATGCGCGATGCGTCGGTTGAGCCGCCACCGAGTCCCGCGGTGAAGCAGCCACGTCGGCACCAGCCCCAGCAGAAAGGCAGCGATCACCAGGGCCGGGATCTTGGTCTCGAGCACGAGATTGGTCCAGAACTGAACCTCGACCGGTTTCCAGTTGAAGGCGCTGAAGATCAGCAGGGCGGCCAGGATCAGAACCCAGAACAGCGTGCGGATAAATTGCATGGGCCGGTGTTCCTCTCTTCCCCTGCCGCGACAGCCGTTCTGCTAAGCTCCCCGAGGCAGGGCGTCTAGCCGAATACCCGCGCGAAGATCGTATCGACGTGCTTCAAGTGATAGGCGAGGTCGAACTTCTCCTCGAGCTCACCCGGAGGGAGGGCCGCCGCAACTTCCGGATCGGCGCTGAGCAGGTCGAGCAGTTGCAGCCGGCCGTCCGAGTCCCAAACCTTCATCGCGTTTCTCTGGACGAGCCGATAGGCATCGTCACGCGTTAGCCCGGCCTGCGTCAAGGCCAGAAGCACGCGCTGCGAATGAACGAGCCCGCCCATGCGGTCCATGTTCGCCTGCATGCGCGCGGGATAGACCAGCAGCTTCTCCACCACGCCGGTCAGCCGGGTGAGCGCGAAGTCGAGCGTGACCGTGGCGTCGGGCCCGATGAAGCGCTCCACGCTGGAGTGGCTGATGTCGCGCTCGTGCCACAGCGCCACGTTCTCGAGCGCAGGCAGGGCATAAGCGCGGATCATGCGCGCCTGGCCGGTGAGGTTCTCGGTCAACACCGGATTGCGCTTGTGCGGCATCGCCGAGCTGCCCTTCTGGCCCGGCGCGAAATACTCCTCGGCCTCGAGCACCTCGGTGCGCTGGAGATGACGGATTTCGGTCGCCAGCCGCTCGATCGAACCGGCGATCACCGCCAGCGTGGCGAAGAACATCGCGTGGCGGTCGCGCGGGATGACCTGCGTGCTCACCGGCTCCACCGTCAGGCCCAGCTTCTGGGCCACATATTCCTCCACCCGGGGGTCGATATTGGCGAAGGTGCCGACCGCGCCCGAGATCGCGCAGGTGGCGATTTCAGCGCGGGCCGCCTCGAGCCGCGCCTTGCAGCGCGCGAATTCGGCGTAGGCCTGCGCCAGTTTCAGGCCGAAGGTCACCGGCTCGGCGTGTATGCCGTGGCTGCGGCCGATGGTGGGGGTGTATTTGTGCTCCTCCGCACGCGTCCGCAGCGCGGCAAGCAACTTGTCGAGATCGGCCAGCAGAATGTCGCTGGCCCGCGCCAGCTGCACCGCCAGCGTGGTGTCGAGAACGTCGCTGCTGGTCATGCCTTGATGCATGAAGCGCGCCTCGGGCCCGACCTGCTCGGCCACCCAGTCGAGGAAGGCGATCACATCGTGCTTGAGCACCGCCTCCTTCGCATCGATCGCGGCGACATCGATCTTCGGGTCGGTCGCCCACCAGTCCCACAGCGCCTTCGCCGCGCTCGCTGGCACCACGCCGAGGTCGGCGAGCTTCTGCGTCGCGTGGGCCTCGATCTCGAACCAGATGCGATAGCGCGCCTCGGGCTCCCACAGCGCGGTCATCTGCGGGCGGGCGTAACGGGGGACCATGAAGACTCCGGGTATCAGGGCGCGGACATCGCGGCGCCCGGCTAGGGGTGGCCAGCGGTCAGATCAACCCCTTCGCGCGCAGGCTGACATGGCCGGCGCCGCCGATGATGACGTGATCGTGGACCACGATGCCGAGGTGCCGGCCGGCCTCGGCGATCCTGTTCGTGATCGCGATGTCGGCGCGGCTCGGCTCGGGACTGCCGCTGGGGTGATTATGGACCAGGATCAGCGCCGTCGCGCCGATGTCGAGCCCTTTGCGGATCACCTCGCGGGGGTGGATCGCGGCCTCGTCGACCGTCCCGTCGGCGGCGGTGTGATCGAGGATCAGCTGGTTGCGCGCGTTCAGATAAAGCACGCGGACACGCTCATGCGTGAGATTGGCCATGTCGATGGCGAGGTAGTCGAGCAGCGCCTGCCAGCTCGCCAGAACGGGCTGGTTCGCAACCTTGCCGCGCGCCATCCGCCGCGCCGCGAGGCTGACGCTTTTCAGCGCCGCCGCGCCCGCCTCCCCGACCCCCTTGACCTCCCGCAGTCGGGCGGGATCCGCGTCGAGCACCGCGGCGAAGGACCCGAACCGCGCGATCAACGCCTTGGCGATGGGCTTGGTGTCTCCCTGACGGACCCCCGCGAAAAGGAGGAACTCGAGCAACTCGTAATCGGCCAGTGCATCGTTGCCGCCCGTCAGCAGCCTCTCGCGCAGCCGGGCGCGGTGTCCGGCGCCGGCGTGACCCCCAGCCCTTTCTCCTCCGTCCGGCAACCATGTTCCCCTGCGTGCGTTTCTGGCCAAACGTCTTGCCTTCCACTCGGCCGGCAAGCAAGCGGGGATGGATGACGGGGCTAGAGACCCAGAGCGAAACGGGCGTGGTGCCGGTCGGGCGATCGCGTTGGCGGCGCAAGCGCGTTCTCGCGCCGGCGGGGATCGTCGCTTTTGTCCTCCTCGCACTGGGCGCGGCGTGGTTGTCGCGCGAACGGATCGCGGGAAGGGTCATCGAGAACCAGCTCCGGGCCTACAATCTTCCGGCCACCTATCGGATCGCCCGCATCGGCACTCGGCGGCAGGTTCTGGAGAATCTCGTCATCGGCGACCCCGCTCGTCCCGACTTGACCGCCGATCGGCTCGAGATGCGGATCAGATACCGTCTGGGCACACCGCAGATCGGACGGATCACGCTGATCAATCCCCGGATCTACGGCCGGTGGACAGGGAACCGGGTCAGCTTCGGCAGCCTCGACCGCCTGATCTATCGCGACAGCGGCAAGCCGCCGCGCCTGCCCGAGATCGAGCTCGCGATTCGCGATGGGCGGGCGCTGATCCGCACGCCTTACGGCCCGATCGGGGCCAGGATCGATGGCGAAGGGCTCGTTTCCGATGGCTTCGCGGGGACCGTCGCGGTCGCGGCGCCCGCCCTGTCGAGCGCCGGATGCCGGGCTGAAGATGCCAGCCTTTACGGGAAGGTGGCGACGCGCGCGGGCGAGCCGCGCTTCACCGGTCCGCTGCGCCTGGCCTCGTTTGCCTGTCCCGGACGGCAACTCCTTCTGAGCCGGACGGAGGCCGAGCTCGCGGTCTCGAGCGACAGGACCTTCGCAACGCTCACCGGGCGCGCTGCGATCACGGCGGGCCCGCTGCGCTACGCCGGCTATGGCGCCAACGGCGCGGAGCTGGCGCTGCGGGGAAACTGGAAGAAGGGCCTGTTCGACGCGCGCCACACGCTCGCCTTGCGCGGTGTCGCCACCCCGCAGGCCGGCGCGGCGCTGGTGACGCTGGAGGGATCGCTGCGCGCCAGCGACGGCTTCGCGCGGGTCGAGGCGCGCAGCTCTGTCGAGGGCAACGGGCTCCGCCCGGGCCCCTCGTTCGCGCGCGCTCTCGGGCAACTGGCGCGCTCGGGCGAGGGTACGCTGATCGCCCCGCTCGCGCGCCGCTTCGCCGGGGCGCTGACGCGACAGGCGCGCGGAAGTTCGATCGCGGCGGATGTGACGCTGCGCCACAGCCAGGGGACCAGCAACGTGATGATCCCCAAGGCCGAAGTCACAGGCGGCGGCGGCGCCCGGATCCTTTCGCTGTCCCGGGTCGAGGCGCGCATTGGCGGCGGGGGCGCGCAGCGCCTTGCCGGCAACGTCGCCACCGGCGGTCCCGACATGCCCGAAATCACCGGCCGGATGGAGCGCTCGAGCACCGGGGGCACGATCTTCCGGCTGACGATGCAGCCTTATAGAGCAGGCACCTCCTCGATCGCGATTTCCCGATTGAGCGTGGCCCAGGCCGCGGACGGAGCCTTCGGCTTCGCGGGGCAAGTGACGGCGAGCGGACCGCTGCCCGGCGGCGCGACCCGCGCCTTGGCGCTGCCGATCAGCGGGCGCTGGGCGCCCGGCGGCGTGCTCGCGCTGTGGCGCGAGTGCATCGATGTCGCCTTCGATCGGCTCGCGCTTGCCAGCCTCACGCTCGAGCGGCGCGGACTGACGCTGTGTCCCTCGCCCGGGCGCGCGATCCTGGAAAGCGGCCCGCGGGGCCTGCGCATTGCGGCGGGCGCCCCGCGGCTCGATCTCGCCGGAGCGTTCGGCCGAACCCCGATCAGGCTGACGAGCGGTCCGGTCGGCCTTGCTTACCCCGGCGTGGTGAAGGCGCGTAGCATCGCCATCGCGCTCGGCCCGCCGGCAACCGCGAGCCGCTTCACGATCTCGAACCTGGAAGCAAAGCTTGGCGGACGCGACCTCGCGGGCAGGTTCGCGGGCGCCGATGTGCGGCTCGCTCGGGTCCCGCTCGATCTGCGCGAGGCCTCAGGCAACTGGCGCTACCGGGGCGGTACGCTGACCCTGTCCGAGGGCGCTTTCCGCCTTGTCGACCGCAGCGCCGATGCCCGCTTCGAGCCGCTGGTGGCGCGCGGTGGCACGCTGCGCCTCAGCGACAATGTCATCACCGCCGGGGCGCTGCTGCGCAACCCGGCGACTGACCGGGTGGTGACCGAAGTCGACCTGGTCCACAATCTGTCGACCGCGCGCGGCCATGCCAATCTCTCGGTGCCGGGCGTGCTGTTCGACCGCCGGCTTCAGCCCGGGACCCTCTCGCGCCGGGCGCTTGGGGTGATCGCCAATGCCCGCGGCACGGTCACCGGCTCGGGCCGGATCGACTGGTCCGCCGCGGGCGTCACCAGCACGGGCGATTTTTCGTCGGACGGGCTCGACTTCGCGGCCGCCTTCGGACCCGTACGCGGTGCGCGCGGAACGGTGCGGTTCAGCGATCTGATCGGGCTGACCACCGCGCCCGGCCAGACGCTTCAGGTCGCTTCGGTCAATCCGGGCATCGAGGTGACCGACGGCGAGTTCACCTTCCAGCTCCGCGGCGGCACGCTGCTGGCGGTCGAAGGCGGGAGCTGGCCGTTCATGGGCGGGCGCCTGATCCTCAAGAACGTCGACCTCAACTTCGGGGTCGAGGAGGCGCGGCGCTACGAGTTCGAGATTGTCGGGCTCGACGCGGCCGCCTTCATCGCTCGTTTCGACCTCCCCAACATTTCCGCCACCGGCCGTTTCGACGGCACCGTTCCGATCGTGTTCGACGCGAACGGCAACGGCCGGATCGAGGGAGGGTTGCTCACCTCGCGCCCGCCGGGCGGCAACGTCAGCTATGTCGGCGACCTCACCTACAAGGACCTTTCGCCCATTGCCAACTTCGCCTTCGACGCCTTGCGCAGCCTCGATTACACGCGCATGACCATCGCCATGAACGGCTCGCTCACCGGCGAGATCGTCACCAACGTCAATATCGATCAGGTCAAGCAGGGCGAAGGCGCCAGGCGCAACATCGTCACTCGTGCGCTTGCCAGGCTGCCGATCCAGTTCAAGATCAACGTCCGCGCGCCTTTTTACCAGCTGATCAGCAGCTTCAAGTCGCTGCGCGATCCGGCCGCGGTGCGCGACCCGCGCGATCTCGGCCTGCTGTCGGACGATGGCACCCGGCTGAAGCCCGCAGTGCGCGGGGAGGACGTGCCGGAGAAGATCGAGCCCAAAGACATCATCCCGAGGGCCAGGTGAACGATGCGCCCGGCCCCCGTTCAGACCCCGGAAAGCGAGGAAATGGCAATGTCGCACCCGCATGCTACTAGCGCGTCACCCCCGATCGGAATACTGCCCGCTGCGGGCCTTCTGGCCCTGGCGCTGGGCGGCTGCGTGACTGTGAAGGCGCCGGACAGGCCGATCGTGATCGAGCTCAACGTCAACATCCGCCAGGAAGTGATATACCGCCTGGCAGCCGACGCGAAGAATACGGTCGAAGAGAACAAGGACATCTTCTGAGGAAATGAAACCGATGACACTCACCAGAAAGCTGATCGCCGCCACGCTGGCGGCCGCGAGCATTGCGAGCCCGGCGATCGCGCGCGACCCGGCCTATGCCGCCGCGCGCGCCGCGGGCAAGGTGGGCGAGAAGATCGACGGTTATCTGGGGATCGTGAGCGGCGGTGACGCGGCGCTCCAGGCGATTGTCAACGACATCAACATCAAGCGCCGCGCGATCTATTCGCAGCGCGCCCAGGCCGCCAACGCGACTCTCGACGAATATGCGCTGACCGCCGGCTGCCAGGCCATCCTGGCGACGCGCCCGGGCGAGAAGTATCAGGCGCCAGACGGCAGCTGGCAGACGCGCGGCAGCGGTCCGCCGCTGCGCGATGCGCGCTGTCCGTGAAGGTCCGGGCGCGGCACCATTACCGGCCGGTTGACTTGCCCCCACCCCCCGCCTAAGGGACCCGCGCCCTCGGCGGGCACCTCCAGCGTGTGCCGCTTTCCTGCAAGGAGGCCGGCATGAGCGACGAGACGCCCGCACGGGAACCCATCGAGGAGGATGCGCGGATCGACGCGCTCGAGAAGCGGCTCAGGGCCGCGCGCGAGCGGGAAGAGCAACGCACCAGGACGCAGGTGCGAGGCGCCGACGCGAGCACTCGCGCTGGCAACCGCGTGCTGGCGGATCTGCTCGGTGGGATTTTCGGTGGTGCGTTGCTCGGTTGGGTTGTCGATCAATTCGCCGGCACGTCGCCCTGGGGTCTGATGGTCGGCCTGTTCCTTGGGATCGTGGTCGCCTTCTGGAATATCTTTCGTATCGCTAACAGGCGGTCGGACTAGTAGCGCGCCCTCGCGTTCCCGGCTCCCGGCTTGTTGGGCGCGCAATAGGATCAGGGATTACCTCGCACGTGGCCACCGAAGCCAAGGTCGACCCGATGCTCCAGTTCACGATCCAGAAGATCGCGGACTTGAGCGTAGCCGGCTACGACATTTCCTTCACCAATTCAGCACTGTGGATGCTGATCACCACGGTGGTGCTCACGCTCTTTGTCGCGGGCGGGCTGCGGCGGCAGCTGGTCCCGGGCCGGTGGCAGATGATTGTCGAGACCTTCACCGGCTTCATCGACGATATGCTGGAAGCGAACATCGGCAAGGCTGGGCGCAAATATTTGCCCTATGTCTTCAGCCTGTTCATGTTCATCCTGTTCGCGAACCTGCTCGGCCTGTTGCCCTTCGGTCTGGTGGGCGTGCATCCCTTCACTTTCACCAGTCATTTCACCGTGACTGGCGTGCTCGCCTTCATCAGCTTCGGCATCGTGCTGATCGTCGGCTTCGTGCAACATGGGCTCAAGTTCTTCTCATTGTTTCTGCCGCACGGCACCCCGGGGTGGATGGCACCGCTGATCGTGCCCATCGAGCTGATTTCCTTCCTGGTACGTCCTTTCAGCCTGGCGCTGCGATTGTTCGTTGCGATGATGGCGGGGCACGTCCTGCTCGAAATACTCTCGACGTTTGTAATCGACGGCACCAACGCGGGCGCGTTGTGGGGCGGGGTGGTCGGCCTGCCGAGCTTCCTGCTGATGATCGCGATCTCCGCGCTAGAGATACTGATTTCGCTCATCCAGGCCTATGTCTTCGCACTGCTTTCGGTCGTTTACATCAGCGACGCGGAAAACCTTCACTGATCCTTTTTCACCATCACGTTTTTTAGGAGTAGACAATCATGGACGCAGAAGCAGCAAAGCTCATCGGTGCAGGTCTGGCCGCGATCGGCTCGGGCCTGGCGGCGATTGGCGTCGGCTCGATCTGGGGCAACTTCCTTTCCAGCGCCGTTCGTAACCCCGGCGCGGCCGATGGCCAGTTCACGCGAGTTCTGATCGGCTTCGCGGTTACCGAACTGTTGGGACTGCTCGCGTTCCTCGTCGCGATCATCCTGATGTTCGTCGTCTGAGCATGATCGTTTGCCGGCCGGGGGCGACCTCCGGCCGGCATTCCTTGAAGAGCGCGCGATGCCCCAGATAGCCCAGCTTGCCGAAACCTATGCCAGCCAGATCTTCTGGCTGCTGGTCTTCTTCGGCTTCACCTTCTTCGTCATCGGCCGCGGCATGATCCCGCGGGTGCTGGCGACGGTCGAGGCGCGCGATGCGCAGATTGCCTCCGATCTCTCCGCCGCGCAGGCCGCGCGCGACGAGGCCGACCGGCAGGAGGAGGCCTGGCGCGTGCGCGAGAACGAGAACCGGGCCGCTGCCCAGGCTGTCCTCGCCAAGGCCAAGGCTGATGCGGCGGCCGCCACCGAGCAGCGGCTCGCCCAGGCACAGACCCGGATCGATGCCGATCTGGCCGCAGCCCAAGCTCGCATTACCGCCTCGCGCGACGCGGCGATGAGCGAGATCGAGTTCGTCGCCGCCGAGGCTGCGCAAGACATCGTCCAGCGGCTCGCGGGGGTCAAGGTGGCCAAGCCGGCCGCCGCCCGGGCCGTCAAGGAGGCCATGGCGCATGGCTGACCAGCTCCCCGCAGTGATCGCCACGAACGAGGCGCAGACCGAAGTGGCAACCGAGCAGGGTCTCGTCCATGCTGAGCCCGAATTGTTCGGGATGGCGCCGTTCCAGATCGTCGCGCTGGCGATGCTGGTGCTGATCCTGATCATGTTTTGGAAGCGTGTGCCCGCGATGATCGTGGGCGGCATCGATACCAGGATCGCGGCCATCAAGCAGCAGCTCGATGAAGCCATGGCCCTGCGCGTGGAGGCCGAGCAACTCCGCGCCGACTACGCCGCCAAGATCGCCGGCGCCGAGAAGGACGCGGAGGCGATGCTGGCCAACGCGCGTACCGAGGCCGATGACATCCTCGCCAAGGCCGAGGCCGACGCGAAGGCGATGGTCACGCGGCGAGAGCGGATGGCGACCGACAAGATCGCCGCCGCCGAGCGCGAGGCGATCGCGAGCGTGCGCAACCGCGCCGTCACCGCCGCGACCGCCGCCAGCCGCAAGCTCATCGCCGAGAAGCACGGCGAGGATGCCGACCGCGCGCTCGCCGACAAGGTGATCGCCGGGCTCTAGCCTAGAAGCTGTCCTTTGCCGCGCGGAGCCGGGCGAAGGTTTCTGCCGGCGTCGTTCCCCCCCAGCGGTCGCGCAGGGCTTCGCTGTCGGCGCGCAGGAACGGGTTTGCGGCGAGCTCGCGCTCGAGCGTGGTCGGCACCGTCGGTTCGCCCAGAGCGCGCATGCGGTCGATCTCGGCGCAGTACTGCTTGAGCAGCGTGTTGTCGGGGTCGGCGTGGAGCGCGAAGCGGGCGTTGGCCTGCGTATATTCGTGCGCGCAGTAGAGCACGGTCTCGGGCGGGAGCGCCTTGATCCGGTTGAGGCTGTCCCAGAACTGCCGCGGCTCGCCCTCGAACATCCGCCCGCAGCCCAGCGCGAACACGCTGTCGCCGACGAAGGCGAGGGCGGCTTCGGGGAGATGGTAGGCGACGTGGCCGTTGGTGTGGCCCGATACGTCTATGACGCGCGCCTGCCATTCGCCCAGAGTCACGGCGTCGCCATTGCCGACAACCCGATCGATCGCGCTGATCTTGCGGACCTCGGCGGGGGCGGTGACCCTGGCCCCGGTCGCCGCGACGATCACCCCATTCCCGCCCGCGTGGTCGGGATGCCAGTGAGTGTTCCAGATCTGCGTGATCCTCCATTCCCGGACCTCGGCCTGGCGGAGGTATTCGGCGCCGTCAGGAGTGTCGATCGCGGCGGTCTCTCCACTCTCGGGGTCGTGGAGCAGGAAGCCGTAGTTGTCGGCAAGGCAGGGGAACTGGTGGATTTGGAGCATGGCGTCCTGGATGGCCCTATCGCTTCGCTGCTTGAAGGCGAGCACCCTAGCGCGCTGCACCCGGTGTAGGAAGGGCCCGCCTTCCGGGTGAGGAAAGGCGGGCCTCAGGCTTTCACCGCTCCCCCGCGCAGGCGAGGGCCTCAGGCGCGGTGGCATCATCCGGCCGTTGGCCCCAGCCTTCGCTGGAGCGCCGGAGCTTATTCCCCCTTCTTCTTCAGCGCTTCGCCCAGGATGTCGCCGAGCGATGCACCCGAATCCGACGAGCCAAACTGCGCCACGGCTTCCTTCTCCTCGTGGATCTGGCGCGCCTTGACCGAGAAGTTGGGCTTTTTCGAACGGTCGAAGCCGATCACCATCGCATCGAGCTTGGCGCCGACCTGGAAGCGGTCGGGGCGCTGCTCGTCGCGGTCGCGGCCGAGATCGGCGCGCTTGATGAAGCCGGTCGCGCCGTCGTCGCCGACCTGGACCTCGAGCCCGCCATCGCGGACCTCGAGCACGGTGACGGTGACGACCTCGTTCTTCTTGAGGCCGCTTCCCGACGAAGCCGAGCCGCCGGCGGCGGGCGCGCCCTTCTCGAGCTGTTTCATGCCCAGGCTTATGCGCTCCTTCTCGATGTCGACGTCGAGCACCACAGCCTCGACCTCCTCGCCCTTGCGGTGCAGCGCCAGCGCGTCCTCGCCCGAGATGCCCCAGGCGATGTCCGACATATGGACCATCCCGTCGACATCGCCATCGAGGCCGATGAACAGCCCGAACTCGGTCGCATTCTTCACTTCGCCGGTGACCTTCGAGCCGACCGGATGCTTCTCCGCAAATTCGGTCCAGGGATTGCCCTGCGCCTGCTTGAGGCCAAGGCTGATCCGGCGCTTCTCGCTGTCGACCTCGAGCACCATCACTTCGACTTCCTGCGAGGTCGAGACGATCTTGCCGGGATGGACGTTCTTCTTGGTCCAGCTCATCTCGCTGACATGGACCAGGCCCTCGATGCCCGGCTCGATCTCGACGAAGGCGCCGTATTCGGTGATGTTGGTCACCTGGCCGGTGAGCTTGGTGCCGACCGGATATTTCTGCGCCACGTGATCCCAGGGATCGCTCTCGAGCTGCTTCATGCCCAGGCTGATGCGCTGGGTGTCCTCGTTGATGCGGATGATCTGGACCTTCACGGTCTGGCCGATCTCGATCACCTCGCTGGGGTGGTTGACGCGCTTGTAGCTCATGTCGGTGACATGGAGCAGGCCGTCGATCCCGCCCAGATCGACGAAGGCGCCGTAATCGGTGATATTCTTGACCACGCCGTCGATCACCTGGCCTTCGGCCAGCTTGTCGATGAGCTCGCTGCGCTGCTCGGCGCGGGTTTCCTCGAGCACGGCGCGGCGGCTGACGACGATATTGCCGCGGCGGCGGTCCATCTTGAGCACCATGAAGGGCTGCGGCATGTCCATCAGCGGGCCGACGTCGCGCACCGGGCGGATGTCGACCTGGCTGCCGGGGAGGAAGGCAACCGCGCCGTCGAGATCGACGGTGAAGCCACCCTTGACGCGGCCGAAGATGCGGCCCTCGACGCGCTTGCCTTCGCCGAACTCGCTTTCCAGCTTGTCCCAGGCGGCTTCGCGCCGGGCGCGGTCGCGGCTGAGCATGGCCTCGCCGTCGGCGTTCTCGACGCGGTCGACATAGACCTCGACCTCGTCGCCGACCTTGGGGGCGACATCCTCGTCGCCGCGCTCGAATTCCTTGATGTCGATGCGGCCTTCGCTCTTGAGGCCGACGTCGATGATGACCATGCCGTTCTCGACGGCGGTCACGGTGCCCTTGACCACGCGGCCTTCGAAGCCGCCGTCCTCGGCGCCGCCGAGCTGTTCGTTAAGCAGCGCCTCAAAATCGGCCCTGCTTGGATTCTGGGAGGTTGGGTTGGCGGTTGTCGCCATATCAGCTTCCTTCACATTGCTACCGGCCACCGGTTCTACCGGGGTCTTTCTCCATCGCGGCGGGATTGCCGCAGATGGGCCAAGAGGGCCGCGTCCCCGCCGGGCCGAATGCCGCGGCGAAGGTCCGTTCTGACCTGAGGTTGGATTGGACGGCCGGGCACATAGCGCGACAAGCGCGAAAAGCAAGGAAAAGCGGGCTAGCCCAAAGCCGCTTCGACGATTGCGATAGCCGCCGCGATCGCCTCGTCGCGGCCCAGCTCGGATGTGTCCAGCACATGCGCATCCGCCGCCACCGCCAGCGGCGCGTCCCTGCGGCCGATGTCGCGGGCGTCGCGGCGCAGGATGTCGGCTTCGATTTCTTCGAGGCTGACCGCGACCCCGCGGACCTGCATTTCCTTCCAGCGCCGTTCGGCGCGGACACGGGCGCTGGCGGTGACGAACAGCTTTACGTCGGCGTCGGGCGCGATCACGGTGCCGATGTCGCGCCCGTCGAGCACCGCCCCGCCGGACTGCATCGCAAAGGCGCGCTGCCGCTCGAACAACGCTGCGCGCACGCTGGGATGGTTCGAGACGCGGCTTGCCAGCCCTCCGGTTTCCTCGCTGCGCAGATGCGGGTCGGCCAGCAGGCCTTCGGGGAATGCGCAGGCGGCGAGCGCATCGGCGGAATCGTCCGGATCGCCGCCATCGAGGAACACCTGGCGCCCCACCGCCCGGTAGAGCAGCCCGGTATCGAGGAAGGGCAGCGAGAAATGCGCCGCCAGCGCCTGCGCGATGGTGCCCTTGCCCGAGGCGGTGGGGCCGTCGACGGCGATGATCATCTGGAATCCTTGCGCTCCAGCCACCCTCGCAACAGGCCCTCGGTTTCCACCGGCCGTTCGCCGAAGGATGAGTGCGAGCCGCCCGGTACAACCCCAAGCTCCGCGCCTGGGGTCAGGGTGACGAAGTGCCGCACGATCTCGAGGTGCGCCTCGTCGTGCTGGCCGATCATGAAGAGGGTGCGGCTACCGTCTAACTTGGCCAGCAGCGGCGTGCCATCGTAGGTTTTGAGCGTACCCGTCGCCGAGAACTCGGTAGGCCCCCACATGGTGTTGTAGACGATGCTATTGGGACCCTTGCCCAAGGTCCGCGCGCGATAGGCGGCTGCCTCCGGCGGCGGGGCAGGCCGGTCGGGGCGGCCGTTGTAAGCCGTCATGAAGACCTTGTCGGCGCCCTGGCAGGTTTCTGCCGGAGGCGGCGCGGCGCTTTCGCAGGCGGCGATGGCGCGCTGGGTTTCGGCCGGCAAGTCGCGGATCAACAACTGCGCGCCAAGAATCCAGTGCGGTGTTGATATGAACGTGCCGGCCAGCACGGTGGAGCTCACTCGAATTGGGTGGGCTGCGGCGTATTCCAGCGCGATGGCAGCACCCCAGCTATGCCCGACCACATGCCACTTTTCGATCCTCAAAGCCTGGCGAATGGCTTCAAGTTCGGCAACGAAGTTCTCGATACGCCAGTTCGCCGGATTCCCGGGATGGTCGGACATGCCGGTATCGAGTTGGTCGTAGAGGATGACCGCGCGCCTATTCGCCAGCGCGGTCATGCCCCCGAAGCCGACGTGGCTGCCCCCCGGTCCGCCGTTGATGAATACGACCGGTGGCGCCTTGGCGTCAGTTTCGCCGTTCACGCTTACCCAGACCCGTCCGCCCTCGACCGGCACCATCAGCTCCCGCTCGGGCATTGCCCAGGCCGCCGTCACCGGGGCGGGGCTGCGATTTTTCGCCGCTAACGGGGAGGCATTGGCCAAGGCGACGATGAATACGAAGGACGGTATGCGCATGGTCGGTCTCTCCCGGGTGCCGCCACTACAAACAGCCAATGGCGGCAGTCATCTGCTCGGGCTTCGTGCCTTCATTGCCCTGACTGTCCCGAACAGGGCAATGCCCATCCAGACGATCTCCAAAACCATAGTCGGCAGGTTGAAGTTCACGGTCAGCGACACCGTGAGCAGCGCGGCCCCGACGAAGTTGGCGAGGTTGAACAGTACCATGTTCATGGCCTTGCTCAGGTTGGAATAGGCATAGGCGGCGACGATGCAGAAGCTGCCGGCAAAGCCGATGAGATCGGCAGTGAACGACGAGATCGGCAGCATCATGACAGGGCTGCTCCTTCGAGAACATCGAGAAAGGTGGGAAAGCTCGTCGCGATGGGCCGAGTGTCGTCCACCTCAACGCCATCCCGGCTCGCCAGACCCGCCACCGCCATGCTCATGGCTATGCGGTGGTCGAGGTGGGTGGCGATGGGGCCACCGGTTGCCGTGGTTCCGGGGAGCGGATCGCCGCCGGTGCCGTCGATGACGAGGCCATCGCTGCGCTCCTCCACCCGCGCGCCGGCAGCGGAGAGCGCGGTGGCCATGGCGGCGAGGCGGTCGGACTCCTTGACGCGCAGCTCGTCGAGACCGCGCGTGACGGTGCGGCCCCGAGCCACGGCGGCGGCGACGAAGAGGACAGGAAATTCGTCGATCATGCTGGGGGCCAGGGCGGGGTCGACCTCGATGCCGGTGAGCGGGGCGTAACGGACGCGCAGGTCCGCTACTGGCTCGCCGCCAACCTCGCGCCGGTCCAGCTCCTCGATGCTGGCGCCCATCTGGCGCAGCACGGTGAAGAGCCCGGCGCGGGTGGGGTTGAGGCCGACGTTCTCGATCACGAGGTCACTGCCGGGCAGGATGCTGGCGGCGACAGCGAAGAAGGCCGCGCTCGAGGGGTCGCCTGGCACTACGATGGTCTGAGGCCGCAGCTCAGGCTGGCCGGTGATGCGGATCACGCGCTCGCCATCAACCTCGCTCACTTCCAGCTCGGCTCCGAAACCCGTCAGCATCCGCTCGGTATGGTCGCGCGTCGGCACCGGCTCGATCACGGTCGTCACGCCCGGCGTGTTGAGCCCGGCGAGCAGCACGGCGCTCTTCACCTGTGCGCTGGCGACGGGGAGCCGGTAGGTGATCGGCACTGCGGGTTCGATGCCTTCGAGCCGCAGCGGGAGCGTGCCGCCCTCAGATGGGGTAAAGCTGGCGCCCATCAGGCTGAGCGGCTCGATCACCCGGTTCATCGGACGCCGCGAGAGGCTGGCGTCACCGGTGAAGGTGGCGGCGATCGCCTGGCTCGCCACGAGACCCATCAGCAGCCGGGTCGAAGTGCCCGAATTGCCCATCTCCATCGCGCCCTGAGGCTGGAGGAAACCGCCGACGCCGACGCCGTCGACCACCCAGTCCTCGCCCCCGGAAGCTTTGGCGCGCCCGATCGTCACGCCCATCTGGCGCAGCGCCGCGGCGGTGGCGAGCACGTCCTCGCCTTCCAGGAGCCCCGAAATCCGGCTGCGGCCCACCGCGAGCGCGCTCAGCATCAAGGCGCGGTGGCTGATCGACTTGTCGCCCGGCACGCGGATGCGGCCGCGCAAGGGGCGCGAAGGCTTGAAACGGCGTGGGGCAGGGGTGTCGGGGTGCATCGGCGGCGCGGCTTTGACAGCGGCACATGCTTCTGGCAAGGCGCGCGCCGCTGTTGATTCCGGCGTTGCCGGGCCCCATCAATACATCGACGAAATTCCCGGCCCCGGCGCTTGCCGCGGGCATCACATATCGAGGACAGCCATGGTCAAACCCGAATGGGGCACCAAGCGCACCTGCCCCAAATGCGGCACGCGCTTCTACGATCTCAACAAGAGCGAGCCGGTCGCCTGCATCGAATGCAGCGAGACCTGGTTCCCCGAGCCGGTGCTCAAGTCCAAGCAGCCGATTCCGTTCGAGGAAGAAAAGAAGAAGAAGGACGCCGAGCCCGATACGGATCTCGCGGATGACGAGCTCGACGATATCGAGGACGACGATGCGACTGCCGACGCCGATGTCGATCTCGACACCGACGACGATCTCGGCATCAGCAACGACGACGACGAGAAGCACGACGAGACCTGAGATTCTCGCTTGAATTTTCCGGGACCGCCTTCTAGGGCGCGCGCCTTCGATTGGTACGTTAGATCGTTTGGGGCCTTAGCTCAGCTGGGAGAGCGCCTGCATGGCATGCAGGAGGTCAGCGGTTCGATCCCGCTAGGCTCCACCATTCCGCCGCCTTTCGGCCCAGGACGGGCTGCAAATGGCGGTTTCGAGGGCTTCCGGCTCACGGCCATTGAGGCCGCTGCGCGCCGGGTCACTCGAGACCACCATTCTCGCCACGCCCTGAGCCGAAATCCGACGAAATGGCCCTGTTGAATACAAGCCGGGTCTCGCCGATGGGATTCGCAACGCTGGCCGACGAGGTTTCGTCCGCCGGCGTTTTTTCGCGTTTCGGGCGTTTTGCCCGTCAGGAGTAGAGCAGGCGATGTTCGACAATCTGTCCGACCGGCTCGGCACTGTCTTCGACCGCCTGCCGGAGCGTTCCCAGGAAAAGTGGGCGCCACTGTTCCGGTTCGGGAACGCGACCACCAAAAACCCGCGCCTGCGGGACGGAGAGGCTTAGAACCATGTTCGACAATCTGTCCGACCGGCTCGGCACTGTCTTCGACCGCCTGCGCGGGCGCGGCGCGCTGTCCGAGGCGGATGTGCGCGAAGCGATGCGCGAGATCCGTATTGCGTTGCTCGAGGCCGATGTCGCGCTGCCGGTCGTGCGCCGCTTCATCGACGCGGTGACCGAAAAGGCGATCGGCGCCGATGTTCTGCGCTCGGTCACACCGGGACAGCAGGTGGTCAAGATCGTCAGCGACGAGCTCACCGAGATGCTCGGCGGGGAGGCGAGCGCCAATGAATCGGGGGGCCTGAACCTCGCGGCGAAGCCGCCGGTCGTGATCATGATGGTCGGGCTCCAGGGCTCGGGCAAGACGACCACCACCGCCAAGCTCGGCAAGCTGCTCAGGGAAAAGCAGGGCAAGAAGGCGCTGATGGCATCGCTCGACGTCAATCGTCCCGCCGCGCAGGAGCAGCTCGCGGTGCTCGGCGAGCAGACCGGCGTCGCCACGCTCCCGATCGTCAAGGGGCAGATGCCGGTCGAGATCGCGCGCCGCGCGATGGAAGCGGCGCGGCTCCAGGCCGCCGACGTCCTGCTGCTCGATACTGCCGGGCGCCTCCATGTCGACGAGGCTCTGATGGCCGAGATGAAGGCCGTCGCCGGCGTCAGCGCGCCCACCGAGGTGCTGCTGGTGGTCGACAGCCTGACCGGTCAGGACGCGGTCAATGTGGCGCAGGCGTTCAGCGGCGAGGTCCCGCTCACCGGCGTGATCCTCACCCGCATGGACGGCGATGCACGCGGCGGCGCGGCGCTGTCGATGCGCTATGTCACCGGCAAGCCGATCAAGTTCGCGGGCACCGGCGAGAAATTGGACGCGATCGAGGCCTTCGACCCCAAGCGCGTCGCGGGCCGCATCCTGGGCATGGGCGATGTCGTCAGCCTGGTCGAGCGCGCCGCCGAGACGATCAAGGCCGAGGATGCCGAGGCGCTCGCCAAGCGGATGATGAAGGGCCAGTTCGACCTCAACGACCTTCGCACCCAGCTTCGCCAGATGCAGAGCATGGGGGGGCTTGGGATGCTCGCCGGAATGCTCCCGGGCATGAAGAAGGCCAAGGCGGCGATGGCGGCGAGCGGGGTGGACGATCGCATCCTGCTGCACATGGACGCGATCATCGGCAGCATGACCCCCAAGGAACGCGCGCGGCCCGAGCTGCTCAACGCCAGGCGCAAGAAACGCGTCGCCGCGGGCTCGGGCACAGAGGTTCAGGACGTCAACAAGCTGCTGAAGATGCACCAGGAAATGGCGCGCGCGATGAAGCAGATCAGGAAGATGGGGGGCTTGAAGGGCCTCGGCGCCATGTTTGGCGGGGGCCTCGACGGTGCGGGCGGCCCGATAGGCGGCGGCGTTCCGCCCCAGCTTCCGGGCCTGGGTGGAGGCGGCCTTCCGCCCGGCCTTCATGATTTGATGAAGAACAAGTAATTCAGTCGATTATTTCAGAAAGGTAACATCCAATGTCCGTTTCGATCCGTCTTTCGCGCGGCGGCGCCAAGAAGCGCCCCTACTACCGCATCGTCGTCGCCGACAGCCGCGCCTCGCGCGATGGCAAATATCTTGAGCAGATCGGGACCTACAATCCCCTGCTTCCCAAGGACAACGCCGAGCGCGTCAAGCTCAACGAGGACCGGGCGCGCTACTGGCTGGGCGTCGGCGCGCAGGCCACCGACCGGGTCGCTCGCTTCCTCGACGCCGCGGGCGTCAAGGAGCGCACGGCACGCAGCAATCTGAAGAAGGGCGAGCAGGGCGAAAAGGCCAGGGAGCGCGCCGAAGAGAAGGCGGCCAAGGCCGCCGCGGCCGAGGAAGCGAAGCAGGCCGCCGCTGCTGCTCCAGTTGAGGAAGCCGCAGCCGAAGCGCCGGCAGAGCAAGCGCCCGTTGAGCAAGCGCCCGTTGAGCAAGCGACCGTTGAGGAAGCGCCCGTTGAGCAAGCGCCCGCTGAGGAAGCCGCGGCGGAAGCTGCGACTGAGGAAGCGCCTGCCGAGGAGGCTCCCGCCACCGAGGCCAACGAAGCGAAGGCGGAGGGCTGATGCCTACTCACCCCTCCCCTTCAGGGGAGGGGCCGGGGGTGGGGGCTGTCGGATCGCCTCGCCTCGACCAGCCCCACTCCAACCCCTCCCCTGAAGGGGACGGGTCTGAGCGTGCCGTCACGCTCGCCGCCGTCATCGGCGCGCACGGCGTGACGGGCGAGGTGCGCCTGAAATTGCTCGGCGAGGGATTTGCCGCGTTGAAGCCGCACAAGAGCTTCAACGGCGGCGCGCTGGTGCTCGAGACGCTGCGCGATGACGGCAAGGGCGGGGCGATCGCCCGCTTCGCGGGAATTGCCGACCGCACCGCCGCGGAGAAGCTGCGCGGCACCACGCTCACCGTTCCGCGCCCCGCGCTCGCGCCGCTCGAGGAAGGCGAGTTCTACCACGCCGACCTGCTCGGCCTCGCGGTCGTCACCGATGCAGACGCGCCGGTCGGCCGCGTCTGCGCGGTCGAGAACTTCGGGGCCACCGACATTGTCGAGATCGAAAAACCCGACGGCAAACGGTTCATGGTCCCGCTGACCACACAGGCGGTGCCCGAGTGGAACGCCGAACGGCTGGTGGTTGCTGCCGATTTCGTGACTTGACGCCAGGTCAACGTCTCAGGGGCTTGTCGTGGGCGAGGTGATTGCGGATCGCGGTGGAGGCCACGCCCGCCTGGCCCATCGCGTTGCTGATCTGGTCAAGGCCCACCACCACGTCCCCCGCGGCGAACAGACCGGGGATGCTGGTTTGCATGTGATCGTCGACGATCACGCAGCCGTTGTCACTGAGCTTTGCGCCGACTTTCACCGCCAGCCCCGAACGCACCACCGAGCCGAGCGCTGGATAGATGCTGTCGAACTCCATGCGCCCGTCGGCGGTGTCGAGCGCGAGGCGGCCTTCCTTGATTGCATAACCCCCGCACGGCCCGGCCACGCGCCGGATGCCCGCCTGGTCGAGCTGGGCGGAGCAGGCATCATTGAGGTCGTGCTCGCCCGCAGGCGCGATCAGGGTGATGTCGCGGGTATAGGTGCGAACGAACTGCGCTTCGGCCGCGCCGTGGGTGCCGGTCCCGATCACCGCCACGCGCTTGTCGGTCACCTCGTAGCCGTCGCAGACCGGGCAATAGCGCAGCAGCCCGCGCGAGAGCGCCTCGTCGTGAAGCTGCTCGTCGATACCCTCTGGCCGGTTGTTGACCACCCCGGTGGCGAGCAGCACGGAGCGGGCGCGATATTCCTCCTCGCCGCAGGTCACGATGAAGCTGGCGCCGACCTTGCGCAGATCGGTTACCCGTTTCGGCTCGATAACCGCGCCGTATTTGCCCGCCTGCTGGCGCATCCGCTCGAGCAGCTCGTTGCCGTTGATGCCTTCGGGAAAGCCGGCGTGGTTGTGGCTGGTGGGAATCCAGCTCGCCCGGCTGGTGCCGCAATCGAACAGGCGAATTTTCAGGTAATAACGCGCCAGATAGATCGCCGCGGTGAGCCCCGCCGGACCCGCGCCCACGATGATGCAGTCGTCCACTTCGCGCGTAAGTGTGCTTGCCATTCTGTGTTCCCCTCCGCAGGAGCGGCGCGTGTCTTTCGCCGCCACCATCCTAACGCTCTACCCGGAAATGTTTCCCGGGCCGCTCGGCATTTCGCTTGCCGGGCGCGCGCTCGAGCGGGGGGACTGGGTTTGCCGGACGGTGCAGATCCGCGATTTCGCCACCGACCGGCACCGCACCGTGGACGATACGCCAGCCGGAGGCGGGCCGGGCATGGTGCTCAAGCCCGATGTGCTGGCGGCGGCGCTCGATAGCGTCCAAAAGCCCCTCCCCTTTAGGGGAGGGGTTGGGGTGGGGCCTGTCGGAGGAGCACCGCCTGGCAGCCCGCACCCCCCGACCCCCTCCCCTGAAGGGGAGGGGGAGAGGCCCATCCTGGCCATGACTCCGCGCGGCGCACCGATCACTCAGGCGCGCATTCGCGAGATCGCGGCCGGGCCCGGGGTGGTGCTGATCTGCGGCCGCTTCGAGGGCATCGACGAGCGTTTCTTCGAGGCCCGGCCCAAGGTCGAGCAGGTCAGCCTCGCGGACATCGTCCTGTCGGGCGGAGAGCCCGCCGCGCTGGCGATTCTCGATGCTTGCATTCGCCTGCTTCCCGGCGTAATGGGCGCGCCCGAAAGCGGGGCCGAGGAGTCGTTCGAGGACGGCCTTCTCGAGCACCCCCAATTCACCCGACCTCAGAAATGGGAAGGGCGCACGATCCCTGAAGTGCTGCGATCGGGGGATCATGCGAAGATCGCGGCGTGGCGCAAGGCACGCAGCATCGAAGACACACGGTCACGCAGGCCGGACCTTTGGGAGCGCCATATCGGCGCTCGGGCCCAGCCTGCCTCTGGCGCGCGGCGTGACGACCAGGACGATACGACATGAACCTGATCCAGCAGCTCGAGGCGGAAGCGATCCAGAACCTCGGCAAGGACATCCCCGAATTCCGCGCCGGCGACACTGTCCGCGTCGGGGTGAAGGTGGTCGAAGGGACCCGCGAGCGCGTGCAGAACTTCGAAGGCGTGGTCATCGCGCGTTCGAACCGCGGCATGGGCAGCAATTTCACCGTGCGCAAAATGAGCTTCGGCGAGGGCGTCGAGCGCGTCTTCCCGCTCTATTCGCCGATCGTGGACAGCATCACCGTGGTGCGCCGCGGCGTGGTGCGCCGCGCCAAGCTCTATTACCTGCGCGGCCGCACCGGCAAGAGCGCGCGTATCGCCGAGCGCCGCGACAACGCGCCCAAGGCCTGAGCACCAGACGCCGCGTGCCTCCCTTCGACAGGGGCGAGGTGCGCCGCTCGGGCCGAGCCCGTTGCGGAACGCTGCCGCAATGGCCGACAAAAAACGGGCGGCGTTCCGGACAGGAGCGCCGCCCTATTTGCTTGGGAGGATCAGTGCGACCCTGGGCCCGTGGACACCAGGTAAAGGCTTTGTGACCTGCGATGCCTAACAATCGGTTAACGCTGCCCCGCGCCGGCGAAAAAAGAGGGCGGCGTTCCCGATGGGAGCGCCGCCCTTGCAGTATCTGGGAACGATGCGACCGGTGCCAGAAGGATTTCGGTAAGCGCAAGGTGCCCGCGAGGGCTTAACGCTGCGTCGCCAGGCGCGCTTAACTCGAAATTGACCATGATGGCCCCGCGCGGCAAAGCCCCTGGAAGAAAACCGGAGAGACATGCCTTGCGCCATATCCTGCTTGCCGCCGCGTCCCTCGCCCTCGCCAGTCCGCTGTTTGCGCAGGAGCGCGCCGTGCAATCGTCGCTGACCTTCGAGCGCGTCTTCGCCAGCCCCAACCTCTCCGGCCAGGCGCCGCGCGGGGTGAAGCTTTCGCCCGATGGGAAGTGGCTGACGGTGCTGCGCGCGCGAGAGACCGACAAGGACCGCTACGATTTGTGGGGATACGAACGCGCGAGCGGCAAGTGGCGGATGCTGGTCGACAGCGAGAAGGTTGGCAGCGGGCGGACGCTGAGCGAGGTTGAAAGAATGCAGCGCGAGCGCCAGCGGATCGGCAAGCTGACGGGAATCGTAGCCTATGACTGGGCGCCCGACGGATCGGCGATCCTGGTCCCGCTCGACGGCGATCTCTACCTCGCCCGGCTCGACGGGAGCGTCCGGCGCCTTACCGATACGCCGGAAAGCGAGCTCAACCCCGTGCTCAGCCCCGGCGGGCGCTACCTCTCCTTCGTGCGTGACCGCCGCGTCTGGGTGGGCCCGATGAACGGGGAGAAGGGCGGCGCCAAGCCCCGGCCGGTGACGCCGGCGGGCGAGCCCGAGACGGTGAGCTGGGGCGTGGCCGAGTTCATCGCGCAGGAAGAGCTCGACCGGATCGAGGGCCTGTGGTGGGCGCCGGGCGACCGCCGCATCGCCGTCCAGCGCACCGACGAGGCGCCGGTTGGCGTCGTCACCCGCACCGCAATCGGCGCGGACGCCACCACGGTTACCCAGCAACGCTATCCCGCCGCGGGCACCGACAATGCCGTCGTGCAGCTGTTCCTGATGGACCCCGACGGTCAGAACCGCGTCGAAGTCGATCTCGGCGGCGACAAGGATTTCTACCTCGGCCGCGTGGATTGGGCGCGTGACGGCAGGACGCTCTACGTCCAGCGGCTCAACCGCGATCAGGACCGGCTGGACATGCTCGCCGCCGATCCGGCCACCGGCAAGACGCGGCTGCTGTTCACCGAGCGCGCCGCGAACCGGCACTGGATCAACCTCACCGACAACTACAAATGGCTCAAGGACGGCAGCCTGGTGTGGTGGTCACAGCGCGACGGGCACGGGCACCTGTATCGCTGGCAAAAGGGCAAATTCCTCCAGCTCACCAAGGGACCCTGGGAGGTGACCGGTCTCGCCGGAGTGGACGAGGCGGCGGGGCGCATCTTCTTCGATGCGACCAGGGACGATCCGCTGGCACAGCAGACCTATGTCACCGGTCTCGACCGGCCGGGCGCGCCGCGCCGCCTGACCGATCCCGCTTTTGCCAACACCACGAGCATGGACAAGCAGGGGCGCGCGCTGCTGGTGACGCGCTCGAACGCCACGCAGCCGCCGCAAAGCTATCTCGCCGACGCCGAAGGCAAGCGGCTGACCTGGATATCCGAGAACCGCGTGGCGGGCGATCATCCCTATGCGCCGTTCCTCGCCGCGCACCGGCCCGAGGAGTTCGGCACGCTCAAGGCCGCCGATGGCCAGACACTGCACTGGCGCATGGTCAAGCCGGCGATGCAGCCGGGCAAGCGCTATCCCGTGTTCTTCCAGCATTACGGCGGGCCCCATGCGCAGTTCGTCACCAGGGCGTGGTCGAACCCCCTCGAACAGGCGATCGTCGCGCAGGGCTACATCCTGTTCGAACTCGACAACCGGGGCAGCGCGAACCGCGGGGTGGCGTTCGAGACGCCGCTCTACCGCGCCATGGGCGGGGTCGAGGTCGCAGACCAGAAGGCCGGCGGCGAATATCTCAAATCGCTGCCCTTCGTCGATCCGGGCAAGATCGCGCTCTATGGCTGGTCCTATGGCGGCTATCTCACCTTGAAGCAGCTCCAAGCCGATCCGGGCTTCTACGCCGCGGGCATTGCCGGAGCGCCGGTGACCAGGTGGGAGCTATACGACACCGCCTATACCGAACGCTACATGGGCGATCCGCGCAAGGCGCCCGAGGCCTACGCCAAGGCCAGCACGCTCGGCAATGCGGCTGCGATCGGTGATCCCCTGCTGCTGATCCACGGCATGAGCGATGACAATGTCATCCTCTCCAACACCACCGCGATGGCCCACGAGCTCCAGAAGGCGAATGTCCCGTTCGAAATGATGCTGTATCCAGGAGAGACGCACAGCGCGGTCGCCGGCGCGATGGCACCCCACCTCTGGCATACGATCATGCGCTTCCTGAAAACGCACGGGGTGACGCCGCCTGAGTGAAATTTCTAACCTCTACGGCAAGAAAATCCTTGACAGCGTTACGCTAACGGGTTAGAAACAAGCATTCTGGAAAAACTGTGATTCGGCGAGGGGCCGGTCGGCGAGCGGGCCGGCTGGCGCTGGGCGCGTCTTCGCACTTGCGAAACGGGCGCCGCACCTTAACGCCGAACGCCAAACCGCAAAGGAACGGATCACATGGGCTATCGGGTAGCCGTCGTCGGCGCGACGGGCAATGTCGGGCGCGAGATGATGCAGGTCCTCGCCGAGCGCGAATTCCCGGTCGACGAGGTGGCGGCGATCGCCAGCAGCCGCTCGGTCGGGACCGAAGTCGAATACGGCGACAGCGGCAAGATGCTCAAGTGCCAGAACATCGAGCATTTCGACTGGGCGCGCTGGGACATCGCGCTGTTTGCCGCCGGCAGCGGCCCAGCCAAGGAATACGCGCCCAAGGCCGCCGGGGCGGGCTGCGTGGTGATCGACAACTCGTCGCTCTACCGCATGGACCCCGATGTCCCGCTGATCGTGCCCGAGGTGAACCCCGAGGCGGTCCACGGCTATTCCCGGCGCAACATCATCGCCAACCCCAACTGCTCGACCGCGCAGCTGGTGGTGGCGTTGAAGCCGCTCCACGACGCGGCCACGATCAGGCGCGTGGTGGTGGCGACCTATCAGTCGGTCTCGGGCGCGGGCAAGGACGGCATGGACGAGCTGTTCCAGCAGAGCCGCGCGATCTTCGTCGGCGACGGCGTCGAACCGGTGAAGTTCACCAAGCAGATCGCCTTCAACGTCATTCCGCACATCGACATCTTCCTCGACGACGGCTCGACCAAGGAAGAGTGGAAGATGATGGTCGAGACCAAGAAGATCCTCGGCTCCAGGATCAAGCTCACTGCGACCTGCGTGCGTGTGCCGGTGTTCGTCGGCCATTCCGAAGCGGTCAACATCGAGTTCGAGAACGAGCTGACGGCGGACCGGGCGATGGACATCCTGCGCGAGGCGCCGGGGATCATGCTCGTCGACAAGCGCGAGGACGGCGGCTACGTGACCCCCGTCGAGGCGGCCGGCGACAGCGCGACCTACGTCAGCCGCGTGCGCGAGGACCCGACGGTCGAGCACGGTCTGAGCCTGTGGGTGGTCAGCGACAATCTGCGCAAGGGCGCGGCGCTCAACGCGGTCCAGATCGCCGAACTTCTGGGCCGCGAGTGCCTGAAGAAGGGCTGACCGCCGTCGCGAGCGGAGCGGCGAGGTTCGCTACCGGCCGCTTTCATTAGCCTTGGCGGCCCGTTAGGACGGTGCGATGACGCTTTCCGCCGATCTCTACTTCAGCTTCCGCTCGCCCTACAGCGCGCTGGCAATCGGCCGGTACCGGGCGCTGACGGAGGAATACTCGGTCGAGATCGCGCTGCGTCCGGTCTATCCGCTGGCCATCCGCCAGCCCGATTTCTTCGAGCGCAATCACCCCAATTGGTTGCGCTACACGCTGCGCGACGTGGTGCGGGTGGCGCGGTTCGAGGGGATTGCCTTCGGACCGCCGCGGCCCGATCCCATCGTCCAAGACATGGCGACGCGGAAGATCGCGGCGGAGCAGCCCCATATCCACCGCCTGACGCGGCTGGGCCAGGCGGCGGCGCGGCGCGGCAAGGGGCTCGGCTTCGCGCATGAGGCGGCAAAGCTGATCTGGGGCGGGGCCGAGAACTGGCACCAGGGCGACCACCTTGCCGGCGCCGCCGGGCGGGCCGGGCTCGATTTCGCCGAGCTGGAGGACGAAGCGGCGCGCGATGCCGCCGCGCTCGATGCCGAAATCGCCGCCAACCAGCAGGCGCTCGAGGAGGCGGGGCACTGGGGCGTCCCGACGCTGGTGATCGAAGGCGAGCCCTTCTTCGGGCAGGACCGCATCGCCCTGGCAAAGTGGCGCATGGAGGAAAAGGGGTTGGCCAAGCGATGAAGGGTGAACTGACCGGCGGATGCCTGTGCGGCGCGGTGCGCTATGCTTTGCGCGACGGCTTCCGATTCCGGCCCTACGCGTGCCACTGCACTGACTGCCAGAGCCGCACCGGCAGCGCCTTCTCCGAGCATTTGCTGTTCGTCCTCGCGGACCTTGTGCTGGAGGGCGAACTCGATGCCGGTGAATACGCGCAGCCCAGCGGCGCACGCTCGCGCATTGTCGGCTGTGCCAGATGCAAGGCGCGCATTTACGCCACCAACGACCAGCGCCAGGGCATGGCGAGCCTGCGCCGCGGAAGGCTCGACGACAGCGCGTCGCTGATCCCCGCCGCGCACATCTGGGTCCGCAGCAAGCAGCCGTGGATCGGCCTGCCGGAAGGTGCGGTGACAATGGAAGAGCATCCAAGGAGCAGCGAGGAATGGCTCCAGCTGGTGGGGCCGCTTTGACCGAAAGCACGACCAGAACCGGCGGCTGCCAGTGCGGCCGCGTGCGTTACGAGGCCGACCTCGAGCGTGACGAGGCCTATTGGTGCCATTGCCGGATGTGCCAGCGCGCGACCGGGGGCATCGCCGCGGCCTTCGTCCAGGCGCCCGAGGGCGGGGTGCGCTGGCTGACCGAGCCGGACTGGTACCAAAGCTCGGCGATCGCCCATCGGCCGTTCTGCGCGACCTGCGTTACGCCGCTCGGCTTCGCCTTTCTGGACGGCGAGGGCGGGATCGATCTCACGGTCGGCAGCTTCGACGATCCGAGCGCCTTTCGCCCCATCCTGCACGCGGGTGCCGAGAGCATCCACGAGGCCTGGCTCGATACGCGCGATCTGCCGCGCCATTACACCGCCACCACCGCGAGCGTGGCGAGCCGCTATGCGGCCGCGGGGCTCGAGGTGCCCGAGTGAGCGAGCTCTTCGCCGGATTCGACGGCGCCGATCTGGCGCTGCACCGGGTGGGTGCCGGTCGGCCCGTGGTGCTGCTCCACGGGCTGTTCTCGGACGCTCGGATGAACTGGATCAAGTTCGGTCATGCCCAGCGGATCGCGGCCGAGGGCTACGAGGTGCTGATGCCCGACCTGCGCGCGCATGGCGCCAGCGCGGCACCTCACGATCCCGCAGCCTATCCCCCCGATGTGCTGGTGCGCGATCTGGCGGCGCTGATCGCTCACCTCGGTATCGAGACATACGATCTCGGCGGCTTTTCGCTCGGCGCGCGGACTGTCCTCCACGCGGTCGCCAAGGGCGTGGCCGCGCCCGAACGCCTGGTAATCGGCGGGATGGGGGTCGGCGGCCTTACCAACTGGTCCAGGCGCGCGGCGCATTTCGCGCGCGTGATTGACGAGTTCGACACCATTCCCAAGTCCGACCCTGCCTGGTTCGCGGTGCAGTTCATGAAATCGCAGAAGATCGATCGGGTTGCGGCGCGGCTGCTGATCCGCAGCTTCACCGACTTGCCGCTCGATCTGCTCGATGGCGTGGACATGCCCACGCTGGTCGTCTGCGGTGACGAGGACGACGACAACGGCTCCGCCTCCGATCTGGCTGCGCGCCTGCCCGACGCCAGCTACGCCGAAGTGCCGGGCACGCACATGGGCAGCGTCACTCGGCCCGAACTTGGGCGCGCGATTGCCGCGTGGCTTGGACCCGCCGATGGAAGATAGGCGCGCGCTCAAGACCATCGGCTGGCGCGAGCTGGTGCATCTGCCCGCGCTGGGCCTGCGCGGCATCCCGGCCAAGATCGACACCGGCGCGCGCACCTCCTCGCTCCACGCGACCATCCTCGAGGAGTTCGAGCGCGACGGCGAACGCTATGTCCGCTTCGCGGTCGATTTCGCGGGCCAGCAGGTCCGTCAGGTGTGCGAGGCCGTCCATATCGACATGCGCGGGATCACCAGCTCCAATGGCGAGACCCAGCTGCGCCGGATCATCAAGACCCCGCTCAAGATCGGCGCGACTCGCTTTCGCGCCGAGATCAGCCTCGCCGACCGCTCCGACATGCGATTTCCGATGCTGATCGGGCGCTCCTCGCTTAGGAGGCGGTTCGTGGTCGACTCGGGGCATTCCTGGCTCCAGTCGCCGGGCCGTACGCCGGCGGAGGGGAGCAGCCAGTGAGGGGTCCGCCGATGAAGATCGCCATGCTGGCGCGCAATCCCGATCTCTATTCGCACACCCGCCTCGCCGATGCGGCGGCGGCGCGCGGGCACACGCTCGACGTGCTCAACACGCTCCATTGCACCGTCCACATCGCCACCCACCGGCCGACGGTGTTCTACCGCGGCGAGCCCGCGCCGCGCTACGACGCGGTGATCCCGCGCATCGGCGCTTCGGTCACGCAATATGGCCTGGCGGTGCTGCGCCAGTTCGAGATGAGCGGCGTCTGGCCCTTGAACGAGAGCGTCGCGATCGGGCGCAGCCGCGACAAGCTGCGCTCGATGCAGATTCTCGCCAAGCACGGGCTGGGCCTGCCGCTCACCGCCTTCGCGCACGATCCGCGCCAGACCGAGGAGATCATCGGCGCGGTCAAGGGCCCCCCGGTGGTGATCAAGCTGTTGGAGGGCACGCAGGGCATCGGCGTGGTGCTCGCCGAGACCGAGGCCAGCGCCAAGTCGGTGATCGAGGCGTTTCGCGGCGCCAACGTCAACATCCTGGTGCAGGAGTTCATCAAGGAGGCCGGCGGCACCGACATCCGCGCGCTGGTGATCGGTGGCAAGGTGGTCGCGGCGATGAAGCGCACCGGCGCGCCCGAGGACTTCCGCAGCAACCTCCACCGCGGCGGCAGCGCCGAGGTGGTCAAGATCACCCCCGAGGAACGCTCATCCGCCGTCCGCGCGGCGAGGCACATGGGCCTCAACGTTTGCGGCGTGGACATGCTGCGCAGCAATCACGGCCCGGTGATCATGGAGGTCAACTCCTCCCCGGGCCTCGAGGGCATCGAGGCCGCCACCGGCAAGGACGTGGCGGGCATGATCATCGACTTCATCGCCGCCAACGCGGCCGTGGGCAAGACGAAGACCAAGGGGGAGGGGTGAGTGATGAATCGAACTCCAATAAGCTGGATTCGAGAGCGCGACGTAGACCTTCTTGTCTGCGCTGAATTACATGCGAACGAACGGCTCAGGTCACTAATTTCAAGCGAAACCAGGAACGAACACCTCCAGTTTAAAGGGGCTTGGGTGTCGCATGCCGAACGCGAAGGTGAAAGCGATCTCGTTGTCGAGTGGTCCTCTCCTCAAGGCCGCGAGCTGCAACTTATAGAAAACAAGATAGCTGCGAATTTCCAACCTGATCAGGGAGAGCGTTATCGCCTGCGTGCGCAGCGGATCGAAAAGGAGCCAGACGTCGCGAGGGTTACGACGGTCCTTGTAGCCCCGAAGGAATACTTCCTCCGATCAGGCTGCGCTTCGTTTGAGCGGTTGATCAGTTACGAGCAGATCGACGAACTCTTACGAGAGGAGGGCGACCCGCGCTCAATATTTCTCGCAAATGTACTCCGTGACGGAATAAAGGCCTATCGGTCGGGGTATGTTCCTGTTCCCGACGAAGAGGCGACGGCGGTCTGGTCCGCCATCTGGGCAAAATGCCTTGAAAAAAGGCCGGCTCTTCGCATGAAAAAACCGGATTCTAAGCCGGCGAGATCGCAATGGATATATTTCCGTAACGCTGAGGGATTGGGAGATTGGAAGAAGATGGTCGTGGTCTGGAAAGCAGAGCGTGGCCAAGTAGACCTCCAGTTCTCGGGGATGAGCGCGGAGGAGCTTTTCTCTCGCACCGCATCGATCCTACTTGACGGCATGCAAGTCGTGAAAGCCGGCAAATCGGCGTCAATCCGTATTCTTTGCGAGAAGGTCGATTTTGGACGTTCACCTGATCAACAGCCTCAAGCCATCGCAAACGGCTTAGAGCTCGCCGATCAGATTCGTTGCTTTGCAGCTACGCACAACCAACTTCTTCTCACCTAAACGGCGGTTCGTTGAAGGCGCGCAGCTTGCGGCTGTGGAGGCTCGGCCCCTCGTCGCGCAAGAGGCGGCAGGCGGTGACGCCGATCTGGAGGTGGGCGGCGATGGCTTCCTCGTAGAACTTGTTGGCCTGGCCGGGCAGCTTGATCTCGCCGTGGAGCGGCTTGTCGGAAACGCACAGCAGCGTGCCGTAAGGGACGCGGAAGCGGTAGCCTTGCCCCGCGATGGTGGCGCTTTCCATGTCCACGCCCACGGCGCGGGAAAGGCTCATCCGGCGCGCGCTGCTGGTATAGCGCAGCTCCCAGTTGCGGTCGTCGGTGGTGACCACGGTGCCCGTCCGCATCCGCTTCTTGAGGTCGCTGCCGTGCTCGCCCGAAACCATCTCGCTGGCCCTGGCGAGCGCCTGCTGGACCTCGGCGATGGCGGGGAGGGGGATTTCGGGCGGCAACACGGAATCGAGCACGTGATCGTCGCGCAGATAAGCGTGGGCGAGCACGTAGTCGCCGATCCGCTGGCTCGGGCGCAGGCCGCCGCAATGCCCGATCATCAGCCACGCTTCGGGCCGGAGCACGGCGAGGTGGTCGCAGATCGTCTTGGCGTTGGCCGGGCCGACGCCGATGTTCACCAGCGTGATCCCCCCGCGGTTCTCGCCGACGAGGTGATAGGCGGGCATCTGGTGGCGGCGCCAGGCGGTGTCGGAAAGCTGGCCGCGCGCGCTGTCCATCCGCTCGGTCAGCATCAGCCCGCCCGCGCCGGCGAGTGCGGTGTAGCCGTTATCGCCGAGCTGCCGCCCGGCCCAGTCAACGAATTCATCGACATAGCGGTGATAGTTCGTAAACAGAATAAAACGCTGGAAATGCTCGGGCGCGGTGCCGGTGTAGTGGGCGAGGCGCGCGAGGCTGAAATCGGTGCGCAGCGCGTCGAACAGCGACAGCGGTATCGCCTCGTCCGGGCCGCCGAGCTCGATCCCGTCGGCCAGCTCGTCGCCGATCAGCGCCAGCTCGGTCGAGGGAAACCAGCGCGCAATCTCGTTGGGATCGACGCCGGCGAGCTCGGCGCCCGCCTCGCCATCGAGAACATAGGGAAACGGAATCTCCTGCCCCGAAGCCTCGACCGCGAACTCGACGCGGTAGTTCGCGGCGATCAGCTCGAGCTGGTCGGCGAGATAGTCGCGGAACAGCGCGGGTCGGGTGATGGTCGTGGCATATAGCCCCGGCGCGTTGAGACGCCCGAAGGCGCGGCCGCGATTTTCCGGCTGCTCGCCGCCGTGATAACGCAGGCGCAGCTCGGGATAGGCGTAGGATCCGTCGCGGCGCCGCTCGGCTGGCGGCAGGCTGCGCTCGCGCCCGAAGGCGATGACATCCTCGCGCAGCCGCGTCACCGAGGCAGTGTGCAGCTCCTCCAGCCTGTCGAGGACGCTAGCGATGGTTTCCATGAGGCTCCCTTGGGTGCGGAACTGTGGTCTCGCGACGCCCTGCCACGATGCCGAGCGTTTGTAAAAAAGGGCACGGGAAGCCGAAGCCGCCCGCGCCCGTATTTAGCTCCTACCGTTCCCCCGCGGAGGCGGGGGTCCCAGGCGGCGAACCGCCATCCCGAGGGAGGTCCCCGCCTTCGCGGGGACTCAGGAATTACTCCTCCCCACCGCGCTCGAACAGCTCAGCGGGAATCTCGCCCGGCTCGAGGCTGGTGTCGATGCGGCTGGCGTCGGCCTGCTCCTCGGCCGCCGCCTGGTCGTCGGCGAACATCTGCGCCAGCACGTCGACGCCCTGGCGCTGAAGCTCGGCCTCGTCATCCGACCGGGCGACGTTGGCCTTGATCTTGACGTGCACCTCGGGGTGCAGCGCCACGGTCACCTCGTGCATCCCGATCGCCTTGATCGGCTGGCCCATGATGATCTGCCGCTTGTCGACGTCGTGGCCCTGTTCCTTCAGCCCGGCGACGATGTCGCGCACGCTGACCGAACCGTAAAGCTGGCCGGCGTTCGAGGAGGAGCGGATCAGCACCACTTCGGCACCATCGACCTTCTGGCCCTCGGACTCGGCAGCCGAGCGCCGCGCGGCGTTGTCCTTCTCCAGCCGCTCGCGGTTGGCTTCGAACACCTTGCGGTTGGCATCGTTGGCGCGCAGCGCCTTCTTCTGCGGCAGCAGGAAGTTGCGGGCGTAGCCGTCCTTGACGCTCACGACGTCGCCGATGGTGCCCAGCTTCTCGATCCGTTCGAGGAGGATGATATCCATGTCGTCTCTCCTCTTACTTCACGATGTAGGGCAGCAGGCCGATCTGGCGCGCGCGCTTGATCGCCTGGGCGAGCTCGCGCTGCTTCTTGGCGCTGACGGCGGTGATCCGGCTGGGGACGATCTTGCCGCGCTCGGAGACGAACCCCTGGAGCAGGCGGACGTCCTTGTAATCGATGACGGGCGCATCCTTGCCGGCGAACGGGCAGGACTTGCGGCGGCGGAAAAACGGGCGGGCCATCAGTCGCGCTCCTCGCGGGCTTCACGGCGCTTCCGATCGCGCTCGTTCTTGCGCATCATCACGCTGGGGCCGGTCTCGTGCTCGTCGACACGGATGGTCAGATAGCGGATGACGTCTTCGTTGATGCGGGTCTGGCGCTCGAGCTCGGCCACGACGGCGCCGGGGCCCTCGATGTTGAGCATCACGAAATGCGCCTTGCGGTTGCGGTCGATCTTGTAGGCGAGATTCTTCAGGCCCCAGGTCTCCGTCTTGGTGACCTTGCCCTGATTCGCCTCGACGATCTCGGTCGCGGTGGCGGCCAGCTGGTCGACCTGAGCCTGGCTCAGATCCTGGCGCGCCAGAAAGACATGCTCGTAAAGAGCCATGTTAGCTGGTCCTTGCACTTGGCCGATCGCTGGCTGATCCGCACGATTGCGGGGCCCCTCCGGCTTTCTTCGAATCCCCGGGGCGGACCCGGGAAGCGGGGCACATAGCGGCATCGCGGCGAAAAGCAAGCGTGGCGAGGGAGGGAGCGCCATCCGGAGGGAGGTCCCCGCCTCCGCGGGGACTCAGTGCCATCGATCCCCCGCGAAGGCGGGGGTCTCAGGCGAAGGAGCGCCATCGCGCTGTTTCCCGCTTGACGCGCACAGCCCCCACCCCCAACCCATGCCCTCAAGGGGAGGGCTTGTCAGGGCCGGGCTTCCCGAGGGGAGGGTCCTACCGATGCCGCGCAACGAGCTCTATTACGGCGACAATCTCGATGTGCTCCGCCGCAAGATCGCGCCCGAAAGCGTCGATCTGTGCTACATCGATCCGCCGTTCAATTCGAAGCGCAACTATTTCCAGATCTACAACAACCAGGGCGGGGAGGACCGCGCGCAGGCGCAGGCCTTCGTCGATACCTGGAACTGGGGCGACGAGGCGGCGGACGGGCTTGCCTACATCCTCGACATCGAGCGGCTGGCGCCCCGCGCGGGCGAGACGCGCTGGACCGAGCAGACGGTCGAATTGCTGCGCGGGCTGGAGAAGGTGCTAGGGCGCGGGTCCTTGCTCGCCTACCTCGTCCACATGACGCTGCGGATCGTGGAAATCCACCGCGTGCTGAGGCCCACCGGCAGCTTCTACCTCCACTGCGACCCCACCGCCTCGCACTATCTCAAGCTGGTGCTCGACGCGGTGTTCTGCGGGCAGGGCGGGGATTTCTTGAGCGAAGTCATCTGGAAGCGGACGACCGCTCATAGCGACGCGGTCGGTATGGGATCAGTGCACGACGTAATATTGCTTTACTCGAAAGGCACAAAGCCGACCTGGAACCAGCAATTTCAGCCTTACGACCAAAGCTACATCGATTCTCACTACCGACGAAAAGACGAGAACGGACGGCACTTTCGTACCGACAATACGACCGCTTATGGCCTATCAGGAGGTGGTTATACATACGACTGGAGGGGCGTGACCAAGTTATGGCGCTATCCAATCGAACGAATGCAGGCACTACATGATGCCGGGAAGCTAAAATACACGCGGACAGGCACCCCCGAGTTTCTGCGTTACCTCGACGAAATGCCCGGTATGCCGCTTAGCGACGTCTGGACTGATATTTCGCCTATCAATCCTCGTGCACAAGAGCGCCTCGGCTACCCCACCCAGAAGCCCGAAGCGCTGCTCGAGCGCATCATCAAGGCCTCCTCGAACGAGGGCGACACCGTCCTCGACGCCTATTGCGGGTGTGGCACCACCGTGGCGGTGGCGCAGCGGCTCAACCGGCGGTGGCTCGGGATCGACATCACCTACCAATCGATCGCGCTGATCCTCAAGCGGCTCCAGGATCGCTATCCGCACGAATGGCCCGCGATCGAGGCGAACATCCTGCTCGACGGGGTGCCGCGCGACCTCGAAAGTGCGATGGCGCTCGCCAACCGCAAGGACGACAAGACGCGCAAGGAGTTCGAGAAATGGGCGGTGCTCACCTTCTCGAACAACCAGGCGCGGATCAACGAGAAGAAGGGCGCCGACGGCGGCATCGACGGGATCGCCTATTTCCTCCTCGACAGCAACACCAACGGCAAGGCGATCTTCCAGGTCAAGAGCCGCCCCGGCAACCGCGGCGACCTCGCCACGCTCAATTCCGACCGGCTGCGCGAGAAGGCCGAGTTCGGCTTTCTCATCTGCACCTCGCTGCCGACCAGGCCGATGCGCGACGAGATCGCCGCGGCGGGCAAGTTCAGGCATCCGCTGCTCAACCGCGAGGACGACCGCTTGCAGGTCGTGACCGTGGCCGAGCTGTTCCAGGGCAAGCGCCTCGACCTCCCCATGGCGCGCGCCGACGCGGTCAGGAGCGCGGCGGCCAGGGGCGATGCCGACAAGCAGGAGAAGCTGTTGTGATGGAGGAACTTCAGCCTTTGCGCGCTGCGGAATTGGCTGGGTTGGCGGACCGGATGATCCGGGCCGAGGGCATAGCCAGAATTGGCCAAGCTCGCGAGCGCGGACTCTTGAAGGCCAGGCTTGCGCATTGGGAAGTGGCGGAGTTGTTCCGGCACTGCTTGCCATTGGCGATACACGACGCGCTGCGGCAACCCGACTTTGACAGTTTTCGGGCCTTGTGGCTGCCGCTTGCGGGCGCGGAGGCCGCGAACTGGTTGCCTCCGCTGTATCTGGCAGCCGTGTCGTCCCCTTGTTTCGACGCCTCGGTCCGGTTGGAGTTGGTGCAATCCGCCCTGGCCTATGTAGATAACCCCGACGACGACTGAACGGGCGGATGCACTGGTCCGCGTCACATTGCCCACTTAGAGGATAGGAAATGCCCGGCGGACTTGTAGCGCTTCTCGACGATGTGGCGGTGATCGCGCGCGCCGCCGCGGCCTCGATCGACGATGTCGGGATCGCGGCCGGCAAGGCGGGATCGAAGGCGGCGGGGGTGGTGATCGACGATACGGCCGTGACGCCGTCCTATGTCACCGGGCTCGATCCCAAGCGCGAGCTGCCACTAATCTGGGCGATCACCAAGGGCAGCCTCAAGAACAAGCTTCTGATCCTGCTTCCGGCCGCGATCCTGCTCAGCGAGTTCCTGCCCTGGGCAGTGGTGCCGCTGCTGATGCTGGGGGGCGCCTTCCTGTGCTACGAGGGCGCCGAGAAGGTCATCGAAAAGCTCGGTGGGGCCAGGCACGGGCAGACTCTGGAGGATTCGATCGAGGACCCGGCCGCCTTCGAAAAGGCGCGCGTCGCGGGCGCGATCCGGACCGATCTGATCCTCTCGGCCGAAATCATGGCGATCACGCTCAACGAGGTCGCCACCGAAGCGCTGACCACGCGGATCGGCGTTCTCGCCGTGGTCGGCGTGCTCATCACGCTCGTCGTCTATGGCGCCGTGGCGCTGATCGTGAAGATGGACGATGTGGGCCTCCACCTCGCGCAGCGGCGCTCGCCGGCCGCGCGGGCGACGGGCCGCGGGCTGGTGGCGGCGATGCCGCGCGTTCTGACCGTGCTGTCCGTCGTCGGGACCGCGGCGATGCTGTGGGTCGGCGGGGGAATCGTGATCCACGGCCTCGACACGCTGGGCTGGCACGCGCCGGGCGATCTCGCCGAGGCGGCCGCGCTCGCGGTAGGACGGGTCGGACAAGGCCTGGGCTCCGCGTTCGCGTGGCTCGCCAATGCCGCCCTTTCGGCTCTTGCCGGGCTTGTCCTGGGCGGCGCGATCGCTCTTGTATTGCACAAGGTGATCAAGGTCGGCGGCTCCGGCCATTGACGCGGACGGACACGCTTTTTTCACTTGCTCCCTTTACGGTAAATTGAGAGGGTTTGCGACAGTTTACCATCATCATCCGGGTGCGGCGGAGGAGTGGGAAACGAAGGACCAGGCGTTGGGGCCCAGAGGATTTATGGCATGGGCCGCGCTCGCGCTGGCCGCCGCGTGGATGGGTTTCGCGGGGGCGGGACCGGCTTCGGCGCGCCCCGTGGAGCTCGGCCAGGCGGTTTGCGTGGGCGGCGCGGACAGCGTCAAGAAGGCCTTCGCCATCGATCCCGCGGCACTCGATTGCCGCTCCGGGCGAGTGCCGCGCGACCGGTTCCTGCGCGGACGAGTCGAGCTCGCCAGGGTTGGCCTGCTTCCTCCCGGATCGCTGATCTGGCAAACCGACCCCACCAGCTTTGAATCCATGCTGATTCGGCTCGATTATGCCGATGGCACGCAGCGGCTGATCGATGTCGATGCGCAGATGGCAGTGCGCAACTGGGATGCGAACGGCAATTTCTGGGTTCCGATCCAGCAAGGCTCCTCGCCGCTGAGCGCGATCGACGTCGTTGTCGAGCGACCCCACTCGGGCGCAATCTTCACGCGCATGACCCTGTCCGGGTTCGGAGAGGCCTCGGCCCGCAATTATGGCCGGACGCTGCTGTACGTTCTGATCTGCGGCACGCTGCTGGTGCCGATTATCTACGATCTGTTCTTCTACCGCGTGCTGCGCGCCCGCTTCATGCTCTGGCACCTGGTGATGACGGTCAGCACCCTGGCCTACGTCCTGCTCAACTCGGGGCTGATCATGGTGGTTGTCCCCGACATTCCCAGTCACCTGCGCTTCGCATCGATCTATGTGGCGATGTCGCTCGCCAGCCTGGGAATGGCGCGGTTCGCGGTGCTGGTGCTCGAAGAGGGGAAGGTGCCCAGGCGGGTCAGCGACCTGGTGACGGGTTCGGCCATCGCCAATCTGGCCATTTCGCTCCTGCTCGTTGCCGATCTGGAGGCCCTTCGGATCCGGCTGGTCGACCTTTACCTGGTCAGCGTATTGCCGCTGATGGTGGGTCTGGTGGCCGTGCTGGCCTCGGCACTGGCGCGCGGCAGCCGCGCCGCGGTTTTCCTGGCCGTTGCCTTTGCCGGGCTGATCGTGACCGGCGCGGCGCAGGTCCTGGCCAGCCTCGGCCTGTTCGGCAGATCGGAGGTTCTCGACGAAGGGCTCTATTTTGCCCTGGTGCTTCTGATCGTGGGCACCTCGGCCGGCGTGGGCGACCGTTTTCTGGTGATCAAGACCCAGCGCGACCGCGCCTGGCTGACGGCAAGGAAGCTCGGCGCGATGGCCAACAGCGACGGGTTGACCGGCCTCCTCAATCGGCGCGCCTTCGACCAGACCCGCCGCCTCGGAAACGGGCGGGCGTTGCTTCTGGCCGATATCGACCGGTTCAAGAGCATCAACGACACCTATGGCCACCAGCGTGGCGATGCCGTGCTGTGCCATGCGGCAAGGGTCATCGAAGAGGAAGTTGACGCGCATGGCGGAGGCGAGGTCTACCGCCTCGGCGGCGAGGAATTCGCGGTCCTGACCCCTCCGGTCACCGAAACCGGGATGATGGCTCTGGCGGAAGACATTCGCGCCGCCATCGAGCAATGCGCGGAGCGCGAGGATGCCTACGACATGCCCGACATCACGATCAGCATCGGCGCGGTGATGGGGCAGGGCCAGCTCATGCACGTCGCCTTCTCGGAAGCCGACGGAGCGCTCTACCGGGCCAAGGAGGCAGGCCGGAACCGCTGCGAAGTCGCGCGAGCCGAAGAGAGCTAGGGCCCTGACCCTAGGCGTCCAGCCCGGCGAGCAGCTCGGCGGCGAAGGTGCTCAGCGTGTCGTCGCGCGCGCCCATCACCACGATCCTGTCTCCCGGGCGGGCGAGTTCGAGGAGGCGAGCGCCGGCGGCGCGACGCTCGGGAACGTGGTCCGCCCGCCCGCCCGCCTTCTCGATCAGCCGCACGATCGGCGCGCTGCCGGCACCCCGATCCACCGTCCCGCCGAAATAGACGGGGTCGCAGAAGACAACCCGATCCTCCCGGCCAAGCTCGCGTGCGAAGGTTTCCGCGAGCTCGGCGCCCATCTGCCGCAAGGGGCCGTACCCATGCGGCTGGAAGAAGGCGAGCACGCGTCCCGGATGCGCCTTCAGCGTGCGCAGGGTGGCCGCGCATTTCTCCGGATTGTGGCCGAAATCGTCGATCACGGTGACGCCCGACGCGCTCGTCCCCACGATATCGAAGCGGCGCGCCAGCCCCGCGAAGGTTTCCAGGGCCGCCACCGCGACCGCGACCGGAACCCCCGCCGCCGCCGCGCCCGCGATCGCGGCCAGCGCGTTGGAGAGGTTGTGGCGCCCCGGCAGCGGGAGGCGCAGCGCGTGCTCGCTGCCGTCATGCCGGTCGATCACCAGCGCCGCCTGACGCGTCGGCCCCTCGGCAATGCTGCCGGAAACCACGCCGATCTGCGCTGATGGCGCGGTGATCGCGAAGGTCATCGCCTGCCCGGCCTGCGGAAGCAGCGCGAGCGCCTCGGTATTGTCGGCATTGATCACCGCAATCCGGCTGCGAGCGAGGAAGGCGGCAAACAGCGCGCGCAGTTGGTCCATGCCCATGTGATCGAGGCTGACATTGAGCAGCACTCCGATGGCCGGGCGATAGAGCGCGATCGACCCGTCGCTTTCGTCGACTTCGCTGACGTAAAGGCCCCGTCCGCCCACCAGCGCGCTGGCGACCGGCCGCTCCGCCGTCACGAAGTTTTTCATCACCGCGCCGTTCATGACCGTCGGCTCGCGCCCGGCACGGTGGAGGATCCAGCCGAGCATGCCGGTCACGGTCGACTTGCCGCTCGTCCCGGCCACCGCGATCCCCGCGCCGCTGGTGTTGAACAGGACCGAATTGAGCTCGGCGCGAGTCAGCCTGAGGCAGCCCAGTTCCGCCGCGTGGGCGATCTCGGGGACGCTGTCCTCGACCGCCGCGCTGGCAACGACCACCTGGTCGGGCGAGCGGACGCCGCTGCCGTCCTGCGGGCATAGCACGAAGCCTTCGCGCTCGAGCGCGCGGAACTTCTCGGGAGTCCGCCCCTGATCGCGGCTGCGGTCGGAACCGGCGACCTGCGCACCCCGACCCTTGAGGATCTGCGCCAGCGGCAGCATGCCCGAGCCGCCGATGCCCACGAAGAAGAACGGCCGCGCCAACAGCTCGCCGGGAGAGGGGACGGCGCCGGGCAAGTCGCTCGCGGGGGCAGAGGGGTGCTCACTCATCGCGGCGCGGCGCTATTGCGTTGCGGCGCGGCTGGCAAGGTTGCTAGAGCCCCGTCGGTGACACGACGCATCGCCATCTGCGCACCCGCGACGCCGATCCTGCGTGCGCATGCGGCAGCGGTCAGCGCATTGGCGCAGGCCGAGTTTCCGATGCTCGACCTTGCCTTCCACGAGCAGTGCTTCGACCAGGATGGGCACTTCGCGGGGCCGGACGCCCGGCGCCTCGCGGCCTTCCTCGAGTGCGCGAACGATCCTGGCAGCCAGTCAGTGTGGTTCGCCAAGGGCGGCTATGGTTCCAACCGTCTCCTCCCGCAAGCCATCGAGCGCCTCGGCCCGGCGGCGCGCGAGAAGACCTTCCTGGGCTATTCGGACGGCGGTTTTCTCCTCGGCGCGCTCTATTGCGCGGGCATCGGACGGCAACTGCACGCGCCGATGCCGGTCGATATACGCCGGCCGGGCGGCGAGGCCGCGGTCAGGCGCACGCTCGCCTGGCTCGCCGGTGATCGCGCCGGGATCGAGCCGCACTGCGGCCGGGAGCCGGCCGCCGCTTTCAATCTGACCACGCTGGCGATGCTGGCGGGCACGCGTTTCATGCCTTCGCTCGCCGGTCATGTGGTGATGGTGGAGGAAGTCGCCGAGCACCTCTACGCGATTGACCGGCTGTTTTTCCATATTGCCGCGCTGCTCCCCGGCCTGGCGGGTCTGCGGCTGGGCCAGGTCACCGAAATTCCCGAGAACGACCGGCCCTTCGGCGCCGATCCCGAAGGCATTGCGCGCGATTGGTGCGCGCGTGCGGGCATCCCGTTCCTCGGTCACGCCGAAATCGGCCACAGCACCGCCAACCGGATCGTGCCCTTCGGGCTTGCCGCGCTCCAAGCCCCGGCATAAGCGCGCGCCGAGTTCGAGGAGAGAGCGATGATTGCCTTCATCTTCCCTGGCCAGGGGAGCCAGAAGATCGGCATGGGAGCCGATCTGGCCGCTGCCAGCAGCCATGCGCGCGAGGTGTTCGGCGAGGTCGACGACGCGCTCTCGCTCAAGCTCTCGGCGCTGATGCGCGAGGGGCCCGAAGATCAGCTGACGCTGACTGAAAACGCCCAGCCCGCGATCATGGCCAACGCCATCGCCACCTTGCGCGTGCTCGAGCGCGAGTTCGGCGTTCGGCTGGCGGAGCACGCGGGCTGCGTCGCGGGGCATTCGCTGGGCGAATACACCGCGCTCTGCGCCGCGGGGGCGTTCGCGCTGGCCGATACTGCGGGGTTGCTCAAGCTGCGCGGGGCGGCGATGCAGGCGGCGGTGCCCGTCGGCATGGGGGCGATGGCGGCTTTGCTCGGCGCGGACATCGGCAGAGCCACGGCGCTGGCCGAAGCGGCGGCGCAGGGCGAGGTGTGCGAAGTCGCCAACGACAACGATCCGGGGCAGGTCGTGATCTCGGGCCACCTTGGAGCGATCGAGCGCGCGCTCGAGCTGGCGAAGGATCACGGCATCAAGCGCGGGATCAAACTGCCGGTCTCGGCCCCGTTCCACTGCACGCTGATGCAGCCCGCCGCGGACCGCATGGCCGAAGCGCTCGAACAGACGCCGCCGGGCCCGTTCGCGGTGCCGCTCTATGCCAATGTCACCGCATCGGCCGTCACCGATCCCGTCTGCGAGCGCGAACTCCTCGTGAAGCAGGTCACCGGCCGCGTCCGCTGGCGGGAAAGCGTGCTGGCGATGGCCGAGGGCGGCGCCGGGCATTTCATCGAGCTCGGCGGCAAGGTTCTCGGCCCGATGATATCGCGCACCGCACCCGACGTCCGCGCCACCAGCCTCGTCGGCATCGCCGACCTCGAGGCCTTTGCGAAGGAGCACGCCTGATGTTCGACCTAACCGGAATGACCGCGCTCGTGACCGGCGCCAGCGGGGGGATCGGATCGGCGATCGCGCGGGCGCTGGCGGGGCAGGGGGCGCGGCTGGCGCTTTCGGGATCGAACGGCTCCAAGCTGCGCGCCTTCCGCGAGCAGCTCAACGCCGAGATTGGCCCGCGCGATTCGGGGGACCACGTCGAGATCACCTGCGACCTGTCCAGCTCCACGCAGGTGGAGGAGCTGATCCCCGCCACGCTCGACACCTTCGGCAAGATCGACATCCTGGTCAACAACGCCGGCATCACTCGCGACAACCTTGCCATGCGGATGAAGGACGAGGAGTGGGACGAGGTCATCCGCATCAACCTCGAGGCCGCCTTCCGGCTTATGCGCGCCGCCGCGCGGCCGATGATGAAGGCCCGCTTCGGCCGCATCGTCACCATCACCAGCGTCGTTGGGGCGACGGGCAATCCGGGGCAGATGAACTATGCCGCCGCAAAGGCCGGCCTCACCGGCATGACCAAGAGCCTCGCACAGGAGCTGGCAAGCCGCGGCGTCACGGCCAATTGCGTTGCCCCGGGCTTCATCCGCACCGCCATGACCGAGGTCCTGCCCGCTGCGCAGAAGGACGCGCTCAACGCGCGGATCCCGGCGGGGCGGATGGGCGAGGCGGCGGAAGTGGGCGCCGCGGTCGCTTTCCTCGCCAGCAGGGAAGCGGCATACATCACGGGGCAGACGCTGCATGTGAACGGCGGCATGGCGATGCTGTCCTGACGGCGATTATCCCCAACGAATCCCGCCGCTCCGGCGTTCAACCTTGCCCGCGGTGGCGGCCCCGCTAGGGTGGCCATCCGTATTCCGGCGCTTAAGGGGGCGATTCCGGCCCCGATCGCGCCCCCAGTGAGGGCTTGGACACACCCATGAAGGCCACAATCGAACGCGCCACGCTGCTGCGGTGCCTGTCTCACGTTCAGTCGGTGGTGGAACGGCGCAACACCATTCCGATCCTTTCCAACGTCCTGATCGATGCCGCCGGGGATGGCGACCTGAAGGTCATGGCGACCGACCTGGACCTTCAGGTGGTCGAGCACATGACGGCCGCCAGCGTCGAAACCCCGGGCGCGGTAACGGTGTCGGCCCATCTCTTGTTCGACATCGCGCGCAAGCTGCCGGAAGGGAGCCAGGTCGCGCTCGAGACCAGCGACAACCGAATGACGGTCAAGGCCGGGCGCAGCCGTTTCCAGCTTCCGACGCTGCCGCGGGACGATTTTCCGGTGATCGTGGAAGGCGATCTGCCGACCAGCTTCGAGATGCCTGCGAAAACTCTTGCCGAGCTGATCGCGCGCACGCGCTTTGCGATCTCGACCGAGGAGACCCGATATTACCTCAACGGCATCTTTCTCCACGTGTCGGACGAGGATCAACCGGTCCTGAAGGCAGCGGCCACCGATGGGCATCGCCTTGCCCGCTTCACGCTGCCCCGGCCCGACGGCGCGGCAGGGATGCCTGACGTGATCGTGCCCCGCAAGGCGATCAACGAGCTTGCCAAACTCCTCGAAGAGGCGGGGGAGGGCCATGTCCAGATCGACCTCTCGGCAAGCAAGATTCGCTTCACGCTTGGGGGCGAGGGCGGGGTGGTGCTGACCAGCAAGCTGATCGACGGCACTTTCCCCGATTATTCCCGCGTTATCCCAACAGGTAACGACAAGCTTCTAAAACTTGATCCGAGGAGTTTCTACCAAGGCGTGGACCGAGTTGCCACCATCGCCACCGAAAAGACCCGCGCGGTCAAGATGGGCCTCGACAAGGACCGCGTGACATTGACCGTCACCAGCCCGGACAACGGCACCGCGAGCGAGGAAATCGCCGCCGACTATGGCTCCGACTCGCTCGAGATCGGCTTCAACGCCAGCTACCTCAAGGACATTCTCGGCCAGATCGACAGCGACACGGTCGAGATGCACCTCGCCGATGCCGGCGCGCCGACGCTGATCCGCAAGGACGAGAATTCGCCCGCGCTCTACGTGCTGATGCCGATGCGGGTGTGAGGTCCTGACCCTGCCCGGGAGAAGCACGGCGGCGTAGGCGTCGTTCACCCGGCGAGCGCAAGGTTAACAATAGGAAACCATTTGTCCCGTGATAGGCCAGGAACGCGCGGGGCAATTCAATCGGACCCCGCGACGTGAAATGCTGCTCAGGTTCTGAGGCGAATCGCATGATCACTGGGCAAGCACTGGACTTGGCGGAAAGCGCGCTCGTCGCGAGCGACCGGGTCTCCAGCGCTCGCGCTTTCGGGGCGGTGCTCAGGAGATGCGGAGCGTCCTATTTCCAGGCGCGACGCTATCGCCGGCCCCAGCGCCGGCTTACCGCCCAATTGCACTGGGATGCCGGCGGGGTCCTGTTCCGCATGGACGAGCGCGAATGGGTGGGCCGTGCGAGCTCCGACCACATATATTTCGAATGCAACCCCCTGCTCGAGCCGGTGGCAAAATCCGTCACGCGCTTCCGCTTCAGCGATTACGCGCCGCCGCAAGACCCGGCCTGTGGCCGCTATTGGGAGGCGATGAGCGAGGGTGGTATCGGCGATGCACTCGGCGCAATGGCCTTCGGCCGGCAGGCGGAGATCGCCGCAATCCACATCGGCTTCGAGGATGCGTCCGCACCGTGAGGGGGTATCCAGCATCTCCGCGGCGGCTTCGCTCGTGGTCGAGCATTTGCTCGCCCACCCGGGACTTCCCGAGGATGCGCCGACCGCGGCGCCGCTGGGCCGGCGCGAGTGTGATGTCCTCTCCTTCCTCAGCGAGGGCAAGACCGATTGGGAGATCAGCCGCATCCTGGGTGTCGCGGAGAGCACGGCTCGCTTCCATGCCGACAATGCGCGGCGCAAGCTGGGCGCCAGCAACCGCACCCAAGCGGTTGCGCGCTACATCGCGACCCACGGATTCGTCTGAAGTAGCAGAATTGGCCGTCGACCGCTTTCGATCACCTTCTGCCGGCTTACTCGGCGGCTTCGAGCATCTGCCGCCGCTGCGGGCCGCGGATCAGGCCGCCGGGGGTCGCGCCGGTCCATTCCCCCTCGCGGAAGGTGACTTCGCCGGTCTTGATCGTGGCGACATAGCCGTCGGCCTTTTGCAGCAGGCGCTTGCCGCCGGCGGGCAGATCGAAAGCGAGCCACGGCTGCCCGAGCTTGAGCCGGGCCATGTCAATGATGTTCAGATCGGCGAGCCGACCCGGCGCGATCACACCGCGATCCTCGAGGCCATAAAGCCGCGCGGTGTCGGCGCATTGGCGCTTGATCGCGTGCTCGAGGGCTATCGTGCCGCGCGCGCGGCCGCGGACCCAGTGCTGCAGCATGAAAGTCGGGCTGGCGGCGTCGCAGATCGTCCCGCAATGCGCGCCGCCGTCCGACAGCGAGTTGACGGTGTCGCCGGCCATCTGGAGGTCCATCAGGAAATCGAGATTGCCGTCCGCATAATTGAGTATCGGCAGGTAGATGAAGCCTTTCCCGCCATCGCGGCACAGCAGGTCGTAGGCATATTCCTCGCCCGATACGCCCGCCGCGGCGGCGCGCGCGGCGATGCTCTCGTCCGCCTGCGGCTCGTAGTCGAAGCCGGGGTCCATCTCGTACTGCATGCCCCAGCCGGCGCAGACCACCATGACCAGGCCTATAATGTCTGGATTGACCTCGCCGAGATCGTTCTGCTCGCCGAGAAGCTGCGCCTTGAAGGCCGGATCGAGCAGGCGGGTGCGCTGCTCCTCCCACCCAAGCGCCGAAATGGCGACCCAGCTGGGGCGAAAGCGAAACGGGTGGACGCTGCCCTGCCAGGCCATCACGATGCCGTTGCCACGCAGCGCTATCTGGGCGACGATATTGGCGCCGTTGTCGTTCTCGGCCCGCATTGCCGCGATCTGCTCCTCGAGCGGCATCTCCTTGGCGATCGATTGCAGAGCGGCGAAAGTGCACGGAAGGCCGGTCTCGCGGCTGAGTGCGCCCATCCAGGCGAACTCGTCCCATTCGCGGCGCATGTCGCTGGCCATCTCGAACACGCCGTGCCCGGCCCTGCCCATCGCGCGGCCAATGGCGATCAGTTCCTCCCTGGTGGCCGTGGTGCCGGGAACCACCTCTCCATCGACGTCGCGGTGAAGCACCGTGCGGCTGGTGGAGAACCCGAGCGCGCCCGCGCGCACCCCGTCCTCCACGATTGCCGCCATCGCGGCAATCTCCTCGCTGGTGGGCACCGCACCCGGCCGCTCGCGCTCGCCCAGCACATAGGCGCGCACCGCACCATGCGGGACGTGGGTCGCAACATCGACGGTCCGGGGCAGCTTTTCCAGCGCATCGAGATATTCGGGAAAGCTCTCCCAATCCCACGTCATGCCCTCGGCCAGCGCGGTGCCGGGAATATCTTCCACCCCCTCCATCAGCCTGATCAGCCACTCGTGCCGGTCGGGCCGGGCAGGGGCGAAGCCGACTCCGCAATTGCCCATCACCACCGTCGTGACGCCGTGCCAGCTCGAAGGGGCCATTTCCTGATCCCAGGTCGCCTGACCATCGTAGGCTCAGGACCCATTAAGGGGATTCACAAGGCGGTTGCGATGTGATTCAGTGGCGGCGCTGAGGAGGCGTTGCCATGAGCGATCTGATCTGGTTGTCGGAGGCGCAAATGCGCCGGATTGAGCCTTATTTTCCCCTGTCGCATGGGATACCGAGGGTTGATGACCGACGGGTGATTTCGGGAATCATCTTTGTCATTCGCAACGGCTTGCGCTGGCGCGACGCACCCTGCGAGTACGGACCCCACAAGACGATCTACAACCGCTTCATCCGCTGGAGCCGGATGGGCGTGTTCAACCSCATCTTCGCBGCSCTCGCGGCCAAGGGCGGCAGGCCTGACCGGCTGGTGAGCGACGTCCCGCAGCTGCAGGCACATCGCACAGCCGCCAGGCTGTTAAAAGGGCGGCTGTTCCCCG